>ODAI013623991.1_pt1 | contig 19102 bp, 14 predicted proteins | sample 1539321 | NCBI WGS metagenome assembly ODAI01 (sample SAMN02144231, study PRJEB22623) | gut metagenome | biome: sheep rumen | host: Ovis aries | place: New Zealand
CTCGCACCGTGGCCGACATCTCCTCCGACAAAGATATCCGGCTCTCCTGTCTGGAACGTGACGGGATCATGAACGACGCACCCGTTCGGCGCGAGCTTCACTGCCGTGCCCTCAAGAAGGCTGCCCCATTCGGGAGCCTGTCCGATTGCTTCCAGAACGTTTTCGCAGGAAACGGTGATGGTCTCGTTCTCATCGTACTGCGGATTGAATCTGCCGTTTTCGTCCTTTACCGAAGTGCACTTTTTGAAAACAACGCCGGTTACCTTTCCGTCCGCTGTCAGAATCTCCTTCGGGCCCCAGCCGTTTTTGACCGTGATGCCTTCACTTATGGCCTCTTCAACCTCATCTGCAGCCGCAGGCATCTCCTTTTCGCCCTCAAGGCACAGCATTGTGACGCTGCCGTCGGTAACACGTACCGCGCTGCGTGCCACATCGACGGCGACGTTTCCGCCTCCGATAACGACCACATCGCCCTTTAAGCAGATGGAACTGTCCTGATTGACCCGCTTAAGGAAGGAAACTCCGGATTCGACTCCCTGCGCGTCCTCGCCGGGAACGCCCGCAGCGCGCCCGCCCTGGAGGCCGATCGCAAGATAAAAGCCCTTATAGCCCTCATCCCTGAGCTCCCGGATCGTCTTATCCTTACCGATCTCGACGCCGCATATGAATTCCACTCCCATTGTGCGAAGGACATCGATCTCGGCTTCGAGCACATCCTTTTCGAGGCGGAAATTCGGGATTCCGTTCAGGAGCATTCCTCCCGGCCGGCTCTCCTTTTCAAATACGGTTACATCGTAGCCTCTTGTTCTCAGATAATATGCTGCGCTCATGCCGGCAGGACCTGCCCCGATAACCGCAATCTTATAGTCGGGGCCCCACATTCCGCCGTCATCCTTCTCGCAGATGGGAATGTAACGGTTCTCGGCCTTGAGCTCCCTGGCGGCAATGAACTTTTTGATTTCATCGATGGCGATCGGCTGGTCTACCGTGCCGCGCGTGCATGCATCCTCACAGCGCCTGTTGCAGACAGCGCCGCAGACGGCAGGGAAAGGATTGTCCTGCTTGATCAGTTTCAGTGCGTCGTCATATCTTCCGTCCGCCGCCATCTTGACATAGCCCTGTACGGCAAGATGCGCGGGGCATGCGGTCTTGCAGGGAGACGTTCCGCTCTCATAGCAGTTGATTTTCGCATCTTCCCTGTAGTTTGGATTCCAGTTGTCTGCAGTCCACTTCGTCTCATCCGGAAGCTGCGTGACAGGATAGGTCACCTCTCCGTGCGAGGTGCAGAGCTTCTGTCCGAGCTTTGCCGCACCTACCGGGCATACCTCCACGCACTTGCCGCAGGCTACGCACTTTGCCTTGTCGACATGCGCGCGATATGCGGAGCGGGACATGTTCGGCGTATTGTACAGCTGCGAGGTGCGAAGCGCGTTGCAAACGCCCGGCGCACAGTTGCAGATGGCGACGATCTTATCCTCGCCGTCAATATTGGTTATCTGGTGCACGAAGCCGTGGCGCTCGCATCTTTCGAGGATTTCCAGGACTTCGTCATAGGTAAGATACCTTCCCATCCCTCTGTCGACGCAGTACTCAGCCATATCGCCCACGCCGATGCAGAATTCGCCGTTGATCTCACCGGACCCCTCGCCGCGCATTGTCTGCTGCTTGCGGCACGTGCACTGTCCGACGGAATATTTGTCATATTTGCTCAGCCAGTGGGTGATATGCTCGACACTGACGGAATTATTGACATGCTCGATCGCCTTCTCAACAGGGATTACGTGCATCCCGACACCGGCTCCGCCGGGCGGAACCATGGGCGTCACGTTCTCGAGCGGCATCTGCGTCATCAGGTTAAAGAACGTAGCAAGCTGCGGATGCTGCGCAGTGAGTTCATCGTTCATCATCATGAATTCTGCACTGCCGGGTACGAAAATCGGAACGTTGTACTGCTTGTGGTGATCCGCGTTTTCTCTTGTTGTCTCAATGAGGCCGACCCAGACAAGATGATCCAGCATCTTCTGCGTCTCCTCCATCGTCATGTTATTGATTTTCGCAAGCTCCTCAGCGTCATAAGGAACCCTGGTCTTCTTGAAATTCAGGAGGAACTGCGCTTCTTCCTTGGTCAGCACCATGTCCAGCGCCCAGTACTCGGGATCGTCCGTCTTCATACTGCGCGTGTATTTTACAAGGTACCTGTCCGTAATCATGGTGCCGAGTTTAAGGATCAGTTTCTCTTTCTCCTTGTCCGGCGCCCGGTAATTCGGATCCTGTACGAAATCCCTCTCATTTACCATGCGGTTTTTCTGCTGCTTCATATCTCCCTTATCCCCCGTAAATTCATATAATCTCGCTCTGTATTAAACGAAAACAAGGCACGGAGGCATTCAGCTCCGCGCCCTGTAAATATCTTAACAGATTCGTGTATATTCCTCAATGAATTATCAGCAATTCAATAAGCAGGCCCCATATCACGCCGCAGGCATACAAAAGCGCGGCGATGCACAGGTTTTCCTTCAGGTGCCTGTTCGTCCTGAACAGAACGAGGAGCCCTACGCCCGCGCCGACAAGGAGCCCCGCCATCATCTGTCCCGTGCCGAGAAGCCCCTGCAGATACAGCTGCGTTATTGTGACGGACGCGGCGCAGTTGGGTATCAGTCCGATTATACCGGCAAGAAAAGTCCCGAGGATTTTTTTACCCGACAGGATGCGGACGATCGCATCCTCGCCCGCCGTTTCCACAATCAGTGTAATGACCGCCGAAATCGCGAAAATAAACAATGTGATGTGCAGCGTGTGGACAAAAGCTGATTTGATAATGCCGCCCTCGCCTTCCTCGCAGCCGCAGTGCTCCTGCTCGCACAGATCATGGATATGCTTTTCATCCTCCTTCGGGTTCTCCCATTTGCCGTGCATATGGCTCGGCCGGATCCTCTTCCTGTACTGGTGCAGCGCCCTTACGGCAAAGTCCACGGCAAAGCCGGTGACCGCGCCGATGACCACCTTGCCGGCAAGGATACCCAGAATCGTCCGGGCAGGCACCTTTTCCGAAAGGAAGATCGGCAGCATCTCATCCGATGTCGAAAGAAAAACGGCGATCAGGCTTCCCAGGGAAATCACTCCGCCGCTGTACAGGCTCGAGGCGGCGGCAGAAAACCCGCACTGAGGCACGGCTCCCACGGCGCCTCCGAAAAGAGGGCCGAACCTGCCGACTCTTGCCAGTATATCCGTGGATTTGTCCTGCGTTTTCCTCTCCAGATACTCCATGACAAGATAAGTAACAAGAAGAAACGGGACCAGCTTAATTGTGTCCGTAAATGCATCAGCAAGTACGTCAGTCAGTAAACCCATAATATATTTCCTTTGTATTGAAAGCTCTCCGGCACGCCATACAGTATAAGCAATCGCCGGATAAATATGCAAAAATGCACGATCCGCATAGCTCCGGGCCGTCCCGCTGGCGATTCTGAGAATAAAAAATGCCCACCTGTTAGGGAGGAACAGGTGAGCTGTAGAGGGAAAATGAATGAAAAACAAATGTGTCTCACTGCTGGCGCAGCGATATTTGCCTTCCATTTATTTAATATTATTATAAATGATATGGAATAATGTGCAAGTAAAAAATGCAGGATCTGCCAAATTCTTCTTGCCCGGGCCCTGCGGCGCGCCCATGCGCGCCATCATCTGACCGTTATCAGTGACATGATATTGTCAACGCCGATAATGGACGCCGCGGCTTCTTTATAGGTTTCCGCATCCGGCCCGTCTATATATTTATAATAATTATAAGCTGTTTTCCTGCCTCCGCCCGTGGTCAGAAGACCATTGGAAAGCCCCTGTGAAACCTCGCCGGGATCATCCATCTCTCTGGACAGAAGAAATCCGTCAATATGTACGTTTGCCTCAGCCTGAAGATAACCGTAAACAACTGCCGCCGCCTGTACGGCCTGTCCCTTCGACGACGTATAGCCGACTTCACTGCACAGGACACTGCGGATCTCGTTGTCCGGCGTAAGGAACTCCTCCCTGGAAAGATAATCCGTCAGGACATCGATATTCTGCATCGCGATATAAGCCGTGTCGTAGCTGTGCGTCACCTGGGGCTTTACCGTCCAGGCGTACGGATCCGTAAGCGGATAATTATACGGGTGCATTGCAACATGCCAGTCAATATCGCCCTCCTCCGTCATGATCCTGTTCAGCGTATCGAGGAAATCACGGCTGCTGTAATACTTCGATGCATCCAGCGTCTGCGCCCACTGCTGGTCGATCGGGATATAGAGCCTTGCGTTTGCGTTTTTGCTCCGGATCACGTTGTAAAACAGCCGGAACGCCTTCACATATTCCGCAGTAAAGGTATTAAGATCGACAGCGGACATATAATGCCAGTCGGCGCGGGCATTGATCTCATTGCCGATGATCCAGTTGTCCACCGTTCCGCGGCCGTTTCCCGAATACCTCTCGGCAAGGAAGGACGCCGCGGCGGCAAGCCTCTCGACTCCCGCCTGTTCGGCGGTATTGAACGCATAATAGTTTGCCCTTGCTCCCGTGCGCGATAACGGATGAAGCATGGAGCTGTTACCGTTCGCATTGTTCAGGAGCACCATGGTAATCTGTATGCCCTGTTCGGAGAGCCTTGGCACGACGATATCATACTGCCCGACTGTCGCGCTGCTGAAGGAATAGGTCCTGCCGTTATAGGTATAGCTGATGCCTCCTCCCGAGCACAGGTCACCCAGACGAAGATTGTAGATTGCCTGGTCCACGCCGAGGTCCCTGAGATTCCCCGAGCGGATCGTCGCCGCAGCGGGCAGTATTCCCTTCTTTCCCTCGTCGTCTCTTGGAATCGCGCGGTCCGCGCATGCTTCCGGGTTTGTGATATAGTGCGGAGCCGAGACCTGGATCTGGCTGCCGCCGGAATTGACCGCGACGAAAAAGCGCTTGAAAAGGTTGGACGAGGCCGTATTCTTGTTCAGGGGAAACCGGAATTCCAGCTCCTCCGCGCAAGTATCCGCAAGGCCTTCGATAAAGCGCTCATATCCGGCTCCCGATGGCGCCGATGCAAGCTCCGTCCCGGCGATCCCCTCCGTGTACATATCCTGCGCGATAAGATGGTATTCGGAATCCTCGGAAAGGACGATTTTGTCTCCCGACGCGCGGACAATAACCTCATCCCCGCTGATCAGGCAGCTCTCGATCCGGACAGCTCCGAGATAAAGCTCCGTGTGTGCCGCATCCCACTGCGCCTGCTTTTCCTCATAGAGCTTTTGCAGCGCGGCATCCTTTTTCTGCCTTACCGCGGCAATTCTTCTTGCCTCATTCTCCGCTTTGACGCGGGCCATTTCATCCGCGGGCAGCGTTTCCCAGCCGGTTTCCGGCACCTCCTGCATATCGCGCCGGATATCGCTGTAAAGCCGCCACACAAAAAAGCCGCCCAGTACTACAGACAGGGCGACTATTAAGACGGCTATGATCCTGACAATGTCACGTTTTGTCTCCAATCAGGCATTCCTTCCGTGGCATTTCTTGTATTTCTTGCCGCTTCCGCAGGGGCACGGATCGTTCGGATAGATCTTCGGCGTCTCGTGCTTCACCGTCTGGGAAGACTTCTGCGTGCGGTAGAGCTCACGCTGTTTGTCCTTGGTAAAAATCATATCCCACTCGGGCAGGTTATACAGCCAGTCCGCTTCCGCAGCGACCATATTCTTGTATAAAAGTTCCTTGTCAAAGCCGAGATTGACCTGTGTGTCAGCCTCCATCTCTTCAATAGGGTTGGGCTCCTTAAGGCTGTCATTGATGCCGTCAAGAAAGCCGACCATGATCTCAAGGTCAACATGATATTTGTCCGCCAGCTCCTGGACCGTCCCGCTGACTACCTCGTCCGGGTTCTTAAGGAGCTCCGCATAGATATCCTTCTCCTTATTAAAATAGTCCTGCCAGAGTCTCTGCAGCCAGCCTTTGTCTGCTTTCTCATCGTATGCCTTTTTACGCCACTGTTCCAATAAAGCCATTAGAGTATAGCCTCCGTTTCCTGATAATAACTTTTCCTATTGTACCCCATTATTCCGAAAAAATACACAAAATGATGAAAAATGTGAGCTCCGCGGTTTTCAGATGAAATCTTCGGTATCGAACGTTCCCTCAAATACAGTCTTTGCAGGTCCCGTCATCCACACTTCATTGGTGCTCCTGTCCCAGCGGATCAAAAGCTTTCCGCCCAGGACTTCTACCGTAACTTCGTCATCCGTAAAGCCGTTTTCCGCACAGGCAACAGCCGTCGCGCAGCACCCCGTGCCGCAGGCAAGCGTCTCGCCGGAGCCGCGCTCCCAGACGCGCATCCGGACATAATCGCGGGAGACGATCTCGACAAACTCCGTATTGGTGCGGGCAGGGAAGCGTTCGTGATTCTCAAACAGGGGTCCGATCTTCTCGATACGGAGATCCTTAAGGGTCCCTCCTGCCTCCATTCCGGGAAGCGCTCCCTCCTCTGCATTCCGGACAAAAATGACCGCATGGGGATTGCCCATGGATACACAGGTCATTCTGTATTCATGTCCGCCGACAAGGATCGGCTCGTCCTTTACCGTCTGATGATCCGAAACAACGGGAATTTTATCCGCCAGAAGGCAGGGCTCTCCCATATTGACCGTAACGAAGAACTCTGTTCCCGCACCGTCAGGCCCCTGAGGAAATACCTTCAGATGTTTGACCCTGCCAAAGCTCTCCACGGTGAATTCCTCCGACTGCGTCATGCCGTGGTCATAAACGTACCTTGCGACGCACCGGATGCCGTTCCCGCACATCTCTCCTCTTGAGCCGTCGAGGTTATACATCTCCATCTCAAAATCGGCCGCGCTGCCGGGGTTGATAAAGATCACGCCGTCCGAACCGATGCCGAAATGCCTGTCGGAGAGAAGGCGCACAAGCTCAGGCTTTTGTTCCTGCGGGATTTTCTGCGTAAATCCGTTGACATACACATAATCATTGCCGCAGCCGTGCATTTTCGTGAATTCTATTTTCATGGTTATGCTCCGTTTCCCGCCCGGATGCAGGATAAATGGTCCTGAATGAAGGCATCCGTGTGATCAGAGATCAGACAGTTCTTCAAGCCACAGCGCCGATACCGCATCGCTCGGCATCCTGAGGTCACCTCTCGGAGATACGGCGACAGATCCGACCTTCGGCCCGTCAGGGAGGCAGCTCCTCTTAAACTGCTGTGTAAAGAAGCGTCTGTAGAAGGTTTTCTCCCAGCGCAGTATCGTCTCCCTGTCATAGGTGCCCGCAAAGGCAGCTTCCGCCACGCGCAGCACCTTTGACGGAGGGAATCCGCAGCGCAGCATATAGTAAAGAAAGAAATCATGCAGCTCGTAGGGGCCGACGAGATCTTCGGTCTTTTGTGAAATCGTACCGTTCTTGTCAGGAGGCAGAAGCTCCGGGCTGACCGGCGTATCGAGTACGTCCAGGAGGCACGCCGCGAGCTTTTCATCGTCTGTTGTCTGCGCAAAATAGGGGACCAGATGGGAAACAAGTGTCTTTGGAACTCCGCCGTTGACGCCGTACATCGACATATGATCGCCGTTATAGGTGGCCCAGCCAAGAGCCAGTTCGGACAGGTCCCCTGTTCCGATGACCATTCCGCCCTTCTGGTTTGCGATATCCATCAGGACCTGGGTCCTTTCTCTTGCCTGGCTGTTCTCATAGGTGACGTCGTGGCAGTCGGGATCCTGGCCGATATCCTCGAAATGACGCAGCACCGCCTTCTTTATATTCACCTCTTTTAATGTCGCGTGCAGTGCATCCGCAAGTGTAAGGGCGTTATTGTGCGTCCTCTTTGTAGTGCCAAAGCACGGCATGGTGACGGCGAGGATGTTCTCCCTCGGAATCTTCAGAAGATCGAAGGCACGCGCCGTAACAAGAAGCGCAAGCGTAGAGTCGAGGCCTCCGGAGACACCGATCACGGCCAGACGGCACCCTGTGTGCTCCAGTCTTTTCGCAAGGCCTCTTGACTGTATGGCGAGAATCTCCTCGCAGCGCTCATCCCTCTTTGATTTGTCGGAGGGAACGAACGGATGAGGATCAAATCTCCTGGTAAGCCTGGTTTCCCTGACATCCATATGGACCGGGATATGGCAGTACGTATCCTGCACGGTCTTTTCGGGCGTAAGGAAAGTGGACGACCTGCGGCGCTCATAGTTGATCCTTGCGATATCAATGTCCGCGTATACCGTTTTCTCCTCTCCCCACTCATTTTCAAACGCCTTTTTCTGGGCGATGAGGCTCCCGTTTTCACAGATCAGCACCCTGCCGCCGAATACCACATCCTGCGTGGATTCGCCGTCTCCTGCGCTGACATAGATATAGCCCGTGATTGTTCTGGCGCTGATGGATGAGATCAGCTCCGTCCGGTAACTGTCCTTCCCAACCGTTTCGTTGGACGCGGAGAGATTGACGATCACCGTAGCCCCCTCCGCCGAATGCTCAATATCCGGCGCATCGGCAGCCCACGCGTCCTCACAGATTTCCGCGGCTATTCCGAGGCCGGGGATGCAGTCCGCGTCGATGATGATCCTGCTGCCAAACGGAACCTTCCCGCCGTCAAAGACGATGGTCTGTACCTCGTGAGGCCCCTCGGCAAAATATCTCTTCTCATAGAATTCAGCGTAATTGGGGATAAATGTCTTCGGTATGAAGGCCAGCACTCTGCCGCCGTGCAGAACTGCCGCAGTATTGTAGAGCTTTCCCGAAGCCTGCAGGGGAAATCCGACACAAACCAAAGCCTGTCCGCATTCTTTTGTTGCCGCAGCGATCTCCTTCAGTGCCTCTTCGGCTCCCCTCAGGAGCGTATCCTGAAGAAAAAGATCTCCGCACGTATAGCCGGTAATGGAAAGCTCCGGAAAAACAATGATATCGGCCCCTTCCTGCGCGGCTGTCTTCATGGCGGCGATGATTCTTTCCGCATTGCCGCGCGTATCCGCGACCCTGCATACGGCTGCTACAGCGGCTGCCTTAATAAAACCGTCTCTCATATTTATACCTCGCTGAGGCAAAATCCGCGAATGCGGTTTTGCCGAATGCGGCGCCCGGTGCATTAGCACCGATGGCGCTGTTTGAAAGGCCCTGCATCGGCAGGACTATCAAACTTCCCCCTCCGCGGCGCAGCGTCAGCCTGCGATTGCTCCGATCATGCCGGCGCCCGCAATACTGACAATTGCCATGATAATTCCGGCGAGCGCAACGCCGCCCATAACAGAAGCTGTACTCTTCTTAAAATCCATGTCGAGAATAGATGCTGCAAGCGTGCCTGTCCAGGCGCCGGTTCCGGGAAGCGGAATCCCGACGAACAGGAGCAGTGCCCAGTAAAGTCCTCTTCCTGCCTTTTCCTTCAGCTTGTCGCCTCCCCTGTGTCCCTTATCGAGGCACCATTTAAAAAAGCCTCCGATTACCGGCTTGTCAGCTCCCCATTCCAGGACTCTTCTTGCAAAGAAGAAAATAAACGGGACCGGGAGCATATTGCCGATGGCAATAATCAGATAGGCGAGCGGCATGCTGAATGCATTGTCGACCTCATGAAAGGCCTGAGCGAAAGGGATCGCGCCTCTAAGCTCAATCAGCGGCACCATTGATATAAAAAACACGTAAAAATACTTCTTCAGCATATTCTTCAGTCTTCTCCCTTGATTCTCCTGATAATACTTATGACCTCCCGCATATCATCGTCTGTCCCGATGGTAATGCGAAGATAATCGCCGATCCTCGGCCTGTCCCAGTGACGCACGAGGACCTTGTTCTCCCTAAGCCGGAGGAACAGCTCATTCGTATCCATAAAAAGCGGCTTTGCGAAGAGGAAATTTGTGCGGGACTGTGTCATCTCAAAGCCCAGGTCCTTCAGCTCCTTTGCAAACCACTCTCTGGTCTTCACAACCTTTCCCGTGATCTCCCTGAAGTATTCATCGTCCTCCACGGCAGCCCTGCCGGCCCTGATCGCCTGAAGGTTCAGAGTGTAGGAATTAAACGAGAACTTGACGTCCTTGAGGTAGCCGATCAGCCCGGGGGAGCCGATCGCAAACCCGATGCGGGAGCCTGCCATTGCGCGCGACTTGGAAAACGTCTGGACCACCAGGAGGTTGTCATATTTTTCCGTAAGGGAAAGAGCGCTGCGGGCGCCGAAATCAACGTACGCCTCATCCACAATGACAACGCAGTCCGGATTGGCGGATACGATCCTTTCAATATCCTCCTGTCCAAGCTCGATTCCGGTGGGCGCGTTCGGATTCGGGAAGATGATTCCTCCGACGTTTCCCGCTGCCCTGCCTCCTTTATCCGCGGGAATATAATCCTCCGGATCGATCGTGAAGTCACTGCAGAGCGGAACCAGTCTGTACGGGATTCTGTACAGTCCCGCCCAGACCTCGTAGAAGGAATATGTGACATCGGGGAAGAGAATCTCCTCTCCTCCCGTAAAGAAGGTCAGAAAGCACATGGACAGGACATCGTCGGAGCCGACTCCCGCAAACACGCGCTCCGGCTCCACGCCGTAGTGCGCCGCGATCGCATCCACGAGTTCCTGTGCATTCATGTCCGGATACAGGCGGAGCCTCTCGCTCTCCTCTTCAAGAAGGCGCAGCGCCTCCTTTACCCTGCCGGAGGGTGGATAAGGACATTCGTTTGTGTTCAGCTTGATAAGGCCAGGGACCTTCGGCTGCTCGCCGGCAACATAGGGCTCGACCTTTCTGATTTTATCTTCAAGACTCATTCGGACAATCCCCGCAGTAAATGATTATAAGACCTTCGAAAGGAAATCCTGGAGCCTGCGGTTCTGCGGATGCGCAAAAAACTCTGCAGGCGTATTCTCTTCCTTAATGATTCCCTCGTCAACGAAGATCACCTTGCTGGCGACCTCTCTCGCAAATCCCATTTCGTGGGTCACAACGACCATGGTCATTCCGCTGTCGGCCAGTTCCCTCATAACCTCGAGGACTTCTCCGACCATCTCCGGATCAAGCGCGGAAGTGGGCTCGTCAAAGAGCATTACCTCGGGATTCATCGCAAGAGACCTGACAATCGCGATTCTCTGCTTCTGGCCGCCGGAGAGCTGCGCCGGGAAGGCGTCGGCCTTTTCGACCAGGTTGACTCTTTTAAGAAGAGTCAGTGCCTTTTCCTTTGCCTCTTCCTTATTCATAAGGCCCAGCATGGTCGGCGCGAGAATAATATTATCCATGATGGACAGATTATTGAACAGATTGAAATGCTGGAAGACCATTCCCATCTTGCGTCTTATCTGGTCAACGTTCGCCCCGGGGGCAGTAATCTCCTCCCCGTCAACGAAAATCTGTCCGCTCGTCGGGATTTCGAGGAGGTTGAGGCACCGCAGAAATGTGGATTTGCCGGAGCCGGAGGCGCCGATGATAACAATCTTCTCGCCCTTTTCAATTTCATAATCAATGCCGCGCAGCACTTCGTTGCTGCCGAAGCTCTTGTGAAGATTTTTAACCGATATCATCCCCATCGTGTATTTCACCTCCTATCGCATGTCGCTCTTCCTGAGCTGCTTCTCGACAAGGTCGGAAATCAGGCTGATAACCAGCACCAGGACAAGATAGATCAGTGCCACGCCGAACAGCGGCAGGAACGCGTCAAAGGTAGTTCCGCGGATGATGTCGCCGCCCCTGGTAAGCTCGTTCAGGCCGATGTAGCCGCAGATAGATGTCTCTTTAAGCAGCGCGATAAACTCATTAACCAGGGCGGGAAGCGTAGCCTTGAACGCCTGCGGCAGGACAATCCTCGTCATTGTCTGGACATAGTTCAGGCCCAGGCTCCTGCCTGCCTCCATCTGGCCCTGGTCGACGGCCATAATGCCGCCGCGGAAAATCTCCGCGACATAGGCTCCCGAATTGATGCCGAAGGTTATGACGGCGACAAGGACCTTGGACCTTGCGCTGACCATGATAATAAAGAACATGATCAGGAGCTGGATCAGCGCCGGCGTTCCTCTTATCACCGTGACATACAGCTTGCAGAGAAGGTTCAGAATCTTAAGGACCGCTCCCTTTGCGCCGCGAAGCTCATTGGCCGTCTGCTGGTCATGGGCACATCTGATAATTCCAACGATAATACCGATGCAGGTACCTATCAGAAGGGCAAGAAGCGTTACCGTCAGGGTCGTCTTCAGACCGTCGGTAATAAAGTGCCACCTGTCCTTTTCTATGAAATCCTGAATAAATTTCCTCTGCAGTTCACTCATCTTATACTTCCTCCGCCTGTAGGCCGGCTGCCGCCGACTATTGTATCACGGTCACGGATAAAAATCAGGGGCAGGATTTTTGTTCCTGCCCCGAAACATTCAAGCTGTACGAATTCTGTCGGTCTGACTTCGAAAATGATCAGTCCGCATTGATATACTTTGCAACGATTGCATCAAGCGTGCCGTCTTCCTTGAGCTCTGTGAGAGCGCCGTTGACCGCGTCAAGGAGCGCTGTGTTTTCCTTGTTGATCGCTGCGGCATAATCCTCGGTTACATACTCAGTATCAAGGATCTTAAGGCCTTCGTTGGCAGCGACATAGCTCTTTGCGGGCTCATTGTCGATAACAACGGCGTCAACCTTGTCGGTAACCAGTGCCATGACGGCATCGTTGCCCTTGTTGAACTGCTCGACTGCATCTTCGCCGTAGTCACCTGTGCAGTAGATATCACCGGTAGTTCCGAGCTGGACACCGATCAGCTTTCCGTCAAGGTCGTCGATGGATGCGATATCGGAGCCTTCCTTCACGATAACTACCTGCACGCCCTGCGCATAGGTCTCGGAGAAGTTGACATTCTGCTTTCTCTCTTCCGTTACTGTCATGCCGGCAAGTCCCATATCTGCCTTGCCTGCCGTAACAGCGGTGATGATGGAGTCAAACTCCATATCCTCGATCTTCAGTGTAAGGCCGAGCTTCTCAGCTACGGCAGCCGCGATCTCCGCATCGATACCGACAATGGCATCGCCCTCATAATACTCATAGGGCGGGAAATATGCGTTGGTTGCCATCGTAAGGACGCCCGGCTCAACCGTCGTCACTTCCGCGCCTTCAGTGACTTCTTCTGCAGCTTCCTCTGCTGCTGCCTCTGCTTCTTCCGCCGCTTCTTCTACAGTTTCCTCAGCTGCTTCCTGTGCTGCGGGAGCGGGAGCTGCTGCAGGAGCTGCCTGTGCGCACGCTGCAAGGCAGACGCCCATGGAAGCTGTCAGCAGTACAGATACCATTTTTTTCATCATAATATATATCCTCCTCTTTGACGGCCGCGGGATGAAACTGCCGTCCGTCTTCCCGGCTCTTCCGGGGTTTTGATTTATATACATAAATACATCCCGATATCCTCAGTAGTATAATGCATGTTTATACATAAAATCAATCCCGCAGCAAAAAAACCGGATTGTTTCAGCGGAAGATCCGGACCCGCACAATCTGCCGTCCCTTCCTGGTTCCTCCAAGGACGCCCTCATAGATAAACTTTCCGTGGCCGCGGACCGACACGCGTGCTCCCTCCTTCAGCTCATATCCCGGACTTGAAACGATCCTGCCTCCGACGGCCACCGCTTCTCTCTCGACAAGCTCCTGCGCCCTCGAGCGGGACAGCCGGTACACGAGGGCGAGTACGCCGTCAAGCCGGGCGGACGCCACGCTCCCCTCCAGGACATCGAACTTCGGCACGATCGCGCACTCCCCCGCGCGGACAGTCCGGGCAGTGACCGTAGTGTGCTTTACAGAGGAGACCTCTGAGCAGATGTATTCTGCATTTTCCCGAAGGACAAAGACATATGCTCCTTTTGCCGGATCATCCGAATCCGTCAGGATATCGCCGATTCTGTCCCTTTCGATCCCAAGGTTCATAAGGGCGCCGAGATAGTCTCTGTGCGTAAGGACATCCGTAAACTTTGCGCTGACGGGCTTAATATGCACGCACCGGATCACTTCCTCCTGCATGTCGGAGCCGGCGAGAAAATCCTCCGCGGAGGTGTATCCCGAAAGAAAACACACAACGTTTCTTTCGGCATCCTCATGCCCTCCGATAACCGCAAAATAGGTTCCCTGGGTCGTACCGGAATTCCCGGAGCCAAAGTGCCGGACTCCGGGAAGCGCATAAAAATCTGCCAGCCCGGAGGCTGACAGAAATCCTGTGTGTGTCAGGTAATCATTATTCCATGCTCTGCCCGCCAGCTCTTTTATGCGGGCGGACAAAAGTGTATTTTCATCCATAAAATCTGATATTTATACGTTTTACAGCCTGCTTTTACGCTTCACGGTCGGCAGCTTCGTAGACGCTGCGCACTCTGTAGGGACCCGCGGGCGGCGTCAGATCGGTGGTAAAATCTCTTCCCTCAAGGATGCGGAAGGTTCTTGTTCCCGCCTCCATGTCGACAAAGTTGTCGTCCAGTCTGAGAACGCCGTCCTCTGCTTCAATGCACACGGACCTTGCGAACTTGTCCGCAGTGACCGTCACGGTATCGCCGTCGGTTTCCACCTTCAGGTTCGGATCCTCGAAGTGATAGTGCTTGGGCGCGCAGAACAGGGCCGTACCGCAGGATACCTGATTCCCGGCCTCATCATACAGCTCATAGGCAAGGGGGACATTCAGCGGATCCTCGCCGTTAAAATCAAGGTGAGGAAGCCACTGGCCGCTGTATGCGGGAACCTGTACCCCGAACTCCCCTTCTCTTACGACGGAAGAATCCGGGTTTCTGAGCGACCATCTGACCGTCCCGCAGAAGGTTTTGTCCGTCTCGTTGGCCACATGGAGGTCAGCGCTGATGTCCACGGGCTGCGGCATGGAATTCGGGAACGGCTTCTGGTCCACCTCTCCATGCTCCTCGCAGGAAAGAAGGATCGGTGCGAACATGCGCTTTTCCGCATACTGCAGGGCCTTCCAGTTGCCGTAATAGTCAACGCTCGCCCAGGATGCCACCGGCCAGCAGTCATCAAGCTGCCACACGACCGTGCCCATGCACGTTCCGCGGAATCTCCGGAAATGCTCCACGCCGTAGCGGATCGCATCGGCCTGCAGAAGCTGCGAGCAGTAGATCAGCTCGTCGAAGTTCTTCGGATACAGATAGGTCTGCGAAATATACTGCAGGATTTTGCCGTTGGCCGCAGAATTCCTCTGGTGCATCTCCATGACGCGGGAGAATACGTTCCTGTCTTCCTTATCGGTAAATCTCCGGATTGTCTGGAGCGAAGGGAAGGACTGGAAGCCGAACTCCGACAGGAATCTGTAATGATGCTTCCTGTACGCGGTGAAAGGCTCCGATCCGTGCCAGACGCCCCAGTAATGCATGTCTCCGCGGTTCTCGGCATTCGTGTTCTCAAAATTGCCTCCGCTCGACTGGGATGAAGGCCAGTAGAACGCCTCCGGATGTTCCTTCTTTACAAGAGAAGGAATCAGGTATTCATACATCCGGATGTAATCGTAAAACTGCTTCTGCGTCTTCGGCCATACATAGAACTCAAACTGGCCCTCGTTTTCATTATTCCCGCACCAGAGTCCGATGCAGGGATGATGGCGCAGTCTTCTCAGCTGCTGGCGGATTTCAAAGGTGATATTCTCTTCGAATTCCTCTGTCAGCTCATAGGCTGCACAGGCGAACATGAAGTCCTGCCAGATGACAAGTCCCTTCTCATCGCAGACATCATAGAAGAAATCATCAAGGTAATATCCGCCGCCCCATACACGGATGGAATTAAAGTGCGACTCCCTTGCGCTTTCCAGAAGGAGTGCCGTTCTTTCTCTGTTCTGCCTTGTGAGCAGATTGTCCTCCGGTATATAATCCGCGCCCATGGCGAAAATCTGGAGGCCGTTCACCTCTATCGCAAAGTTGCGTCCCTCCAGGGGCTTTGCTTCCTTATCGGTAATGATCACCTTGCTGTTTCCCTGGGATGAGACCATGGTGCGCCCGTCGTCAAGATCCGGCATCTGATCCTTAAGATGCGGGTCATGCTTTTCATCCGGAATGGGATCGGTGTTGACCGTCATGGTCCGAAGGCCGATGCGGCGCCTTACCGCGTCGAGGACCCTGCTGCCGTCTTCTTCCGCCTCATCCGCAATCAGTATCGCGTCCACTGTATACATCGGCTGGCTGCCGTATCCGTTCGGCCACCAGAGCTCGGGATCCTCAATCGTAAGCTTTGCGGAAAGGTCAAGGCTCTTGAGGAAGGGAAGTCCGGTCAGGTTATTCCCCGCTGCGGCGTTCCTCGGATCCGCAGGCCTTGTCTCCACCGACCAGGTTTTCTCTCCGTCAGGGCTTGTTACGGTAAAGACTGCTCTGACCCGGCTCATTGGCGTCTCCTGCATCCACTCCACATTCGCGTGAAGGTCAAGGTCCACGGAACTGACGATATTGCCGTGCACATCCTTTCCGGTTACCTTGTGGTTCTGGGCATAGTAGACGCTCTCGATTCTTGCCGTATCCACGGAGATGACGGATACCGGGCGGAAAAGGCCGGCATCGGGAAGGCGCGGGCCCCAGTCCCAGCCGAACATGCACGCCGCCTTGCGAAGATGCGGGAAACCGTCCATCGCGTCGGATGATCCGCCGATCGGATCCTTTTCATAGGCCTCTTTAATAAACTTTGTGGGCGAATGCAGGACAACTTTCAGCACATACTGCGCCGATTCGTCATCTCCGGACACCAGCGCCGTGATATCGTATTCGTAGACACGGTTCATATTTTCGGCAGTGCCGATTTTCTGATCATTCAGGTATACATCCGCCAGCGTGTCAATGCCTTCAAAGCGCAGAAGGATCCTGTCGCCCGCGCGCTCCTCATCAGACAGTGTAAATACCGTCTCATAGGCAAAGTCATTGTCCATCAGCTTTGTTGCCTGAAGCTCGTTGTCGCGCACGAAGGGATCAGGTATGAGGTTCTTCTCAAGGAGTGTCGAGTAAACGCTTGAGGGGACCGTTGTCCCAATCGGCGTTTCGGGAATGTTATAGACATTCTGTCCTATTACGGTCAGTGTCCAGCTGCTTTCCAGTTTTTTCGCAATCATGCAGTTCCTCCAAAAAGGAGGCATCAAAGCGATGCCTCCCAAATGATTTTTACTCATTGACCACTGTGTCCAGATCCCATTTCTCATAGATCTTCGGGACATCGCTGATCAGTCTCTTTGTGTACGGACTCTTCGGGTGAATAATGCATTCCTCCGCAGTTCCGCTCTCAACGAATTTGCCATGCTCCATAATATATACCTTATCGGATATATAATATGCAAGACCGATATCGTGCGTAATGAAGATAACCGTCATGTTGATCTCATCGCGGAGCTTCAGCAGCATGTCAAGGATCGTCGCTCTGGAGCAGGCATCGATCATTGATGTAGGCTCATCCGCCATCAGGATCTTCGGCTTGAGCAGGAAAATACGCGCGATCATAAGACGCTGCATCTGGCCGCCGGAGAGCTCGAAGGGATACTTGTTTGTCAGCTCGGCATACTTCAGGTTGACGAAGCTGCAGGCTTCCGTCTTCAGCGCGATCTTCTCTTCCTCCGAAGCATTTCCCTTTCCTCTCATCCTGAGACAGTCATCGAGGACCGCGTCGATCTTATAAAAGATATTATAGGAAGAGAACGGATCCTGGAATATCGGCTGGATATTTTTCCAATATTCCTTTTTCTTTGCGGCGGAACTGATATCACGAGGCTTTCCCTGATACTCAATTGTACCCTCTGTGACGCTGATCAGACCGAGCAGCATCTTGGACAGTGTCGTTTTGCCGGAACCGGACTCACCGACGATCGAGATGATCTCACCCTCGTTGAAATCAAAATCAACGTGATCCACCGCTGTCATCGCCTGTTTGCCGATTCCGAAAACCTTTGTCACGCCTCTTCCGGAGAGGCAGGGCTTTTTCTCAGTCAAATTCTGTTTCGAATTCTGGTCTTGTGCCATTTTCATATACCTCCCTCAGTTTTCTGACAGACATAAGGCATCTGTACATTCTGTGTTCTTCAAATTCCTTCGGCTCGGGCGCCAGCGCCTGGCATGTGGGAACCGCGTAAGGGCATCTGTCCGCAAAACGGCATCCCTTGGGCGGGTTCTTCAGGTTGGGCGGCGTTCCTTTAAGAGCCGTCAGCGCATGCGTCTTCATTCCCTCCTCGGGAACGATGATGGATCCCATAAGGCCATTGGCGTAGGGATGAATCGGATCAAAGACCATTTCCTTTGCAGTTCCCCACTCAACGATCTGGCCTGCGTACATGACCATGATGTCATCGGTTACGTTGTACAGAAGAGGCAGCTCGTGGGTGATGAAGATCATGGACTTGATGTAGCCCTTCTCCATGAGCTGGCGCATCATACGGATAACCATCTTCTGGCTCGTAACGTCCAGAGCTGAGGAGGGCTCATCCGCGATCAGCACCTTCGGTGAGAGAATCGTGGAGATTGCGATGACAGTTCTCTGCTTCATACCGCCGGAGAGCTCAACGGCGTGCTTCTGAAGCACTTCTTCCGGAAGTCCGAGCTCGGCAAAGCGCTCCCTTGCCATGTCGTAGATTTCCTTCTTTGTCATCTTGATCCCGTGGGCCTGGAAAACATCCTCTATAAAGCGGATGATCTTCTGCGTGGGGTTAAGAGCGTTCATGGCCGCCTGCGGAATGTAGGCAACATCACTGCCAAGAACCGTCTTGCGGACATCATCGGGGTTCATTCCGGAAATATTCTTTCCGTCGACGATGATGTCGCCGCTGATGTAGTGAAGCGGCGCAAAATAGTATCCCATAAGGGACAGTGCGAGCGTCGACTTGCCGCATCCGGACTCACCGGCGATGCCAAGGCTCTTTCCTTCCTCGACAACCAGGGAGACATCGTCTACCGCATATACGTCTTCATGAAATCTTGTAACATATTTTGTTTTGAGGTGCTTGACCTCCAGCATAGGCTTTCCCATAATCCGACTCCTTTCTCAGTCTCTGAGCTGAGGATTGAATACCTGATCCAGTCCAGTGTTCATCAGATTCAGAGAGAATGAGATCAGTGCAATTATTACAACAACCGGGAAATATGCCCACCAGGAGCCGTTCAGATGTGCGGAATAGGTCATAGCCCACTGCATCATCAGACCCAGGGTA
>ODAI012611244.1_pt1 | contig 19101 bp, 15 predicted proteins | sample 1539321 | NCBI WGS metagenome assembly ODAI01 (sample SAMN02144231, study PRJEB22623) | gut metagenome | biome: sheep rumen | host: Ovis aries | place: New Zealand
TAGGGTTTATTTTTTTTGTATATACGCTAAAAAAATAAGTTTTTTCTTGCAACCTTGTTGCAAAAAAATTATTTTTGTGTAACGAAACGAAGGAGACTAAAACTTACAACCTATACTACTATTAATTAACCAACCTTATTTATGTCTCTTCAAAAAAACCTTATGGCACGCGTAGCGGCAGTGTTCGCTATGCTGCTTGTCTGTGCAAGCCTTTTTGCACAGAACGTTACTGTGAAGGGAACGGTCAAGGATTCGAACGGAGATCCCATTGTGGGAGCTGGCGTTCTGATCAAGGGGACACAGACCGGTGTCCCCACCGATATTGATGGTAACTATTCCATCAATGTCCCCGCCAATGCAACGCTGCGCTTCACCGCGCTCAGCTATGCAGACCAGGAAGTTCCCGTCAGAGGTCGCGCCAACATCAGCGTAACGCTGAGTGAGGATGCGGAGCGCCTGAAGGAAGCCACGGTTACCGCCGAATTCGGTATGAAACGTGTGGCTCGTTCCGTAGGTGCTTCTGTCCAGAGCGTGAAGGCCCAGGAAATTGCCGAGTCTGGCCGTGAAAGCTTCGTAGATGCTCTCCAGGGCCGTGTCTCCGGTATGACCATCACCTCGACCGGTGGTGCTCCGGGTTCCTCCACTTCCGTGATCCTGCGTTCGGCCACCTCCATCTCCGGTAACAACCAGCCGCTGTATGTTGTGGATGGTGTTCCCATCAACAACAACACCCTCAGCACCCAGACGGACTTCGCCATCGACGACGCTGTGAACAGCTATGGTATGGACTTCTCCTCCCGTGGTAACGATATCAACCCGGAAGACATCGAGTCTATGACCATCCTGAAGGGTGCCGCCGCTGCTGCTCTGTACGGTTCCGACGCTTCCAACGGTGCTATCATCATCACCACCAAGAAGGGTGCTGCCGGTCGTGGCAAGGTGAGCTACTCCAACTCTTTCCGTTGGGATATGCCTCACGGCCTGCCCGAGATACAGAACAAGTATGCCAACGGTGCCTACGGTGTCACCAACTATTATTATACTTCCCGTTACGGCGGCCGTTATCCGGAAGGAATGAAGCTCTATGACAATATGGGCGCCCTCCTCCAGACCGGCTTCTCCCAGAACCACAACATCTCCGTGGAAGGAGGTACCGACAAGATCACCGTCCGTGGTGCCGCTTCCATCACAGACCAGAAGGGTGTTATCAAGACTACGGATTATCAGCGTATCAACGTAACCCTGTCCGGTAAGGCCGAGGTTACCAAGTGGCTGTCCTTCGACGCCTCGATGCAGTATATGCAAACCGGTAACACCAAGGCCGAAAAGGGTCTGTACGGCGTTCTGTACCGTGCCTCCCGCTGGCCCCTGAACGACGATATGTCCCAATACATCGCCCCCGACGGAACGATGAGCCGTCCGGCCCTGTACACGGATACAGACCTTCTGAACCCGATGTTCGCCCTCTATAAGAACTACAACCACGACGATGTAAACCGTATGGTGGCTGCCTTCTCGGCCAACATCACCCCTACCAAGCATACCTTTATCCGTGCCACTTACGGTATGGACTTCTCCGTGGGTGAATATAAGGTATACACCCACCCGTACTACGGCAACCCCACTTCCGCTTCTTACGGTAAGGGTTCCCTGAACTTCTCCAAGCCCACCTACCGGGACCAGGTCATCGACGTCCTGGCCGGCTATAACAACGAGTGGGGCAAGTTCTCCTTCTCCGCCCAGGTGGGTTATCACCAGAAGGAAAATGCCCAGAAGATTCTGTCCGTGTATGGTTCCAACTTCCAGGTGATTGATTTCTACAGCATCTCCAACTGCGATCCTGCCACCATCATCACCCGTACCAAGACCACGAACCGTCGCGTTCAGGCCATCTCCGCCCAGGCAGAGTTCGGCTACAACAATATGGCCTTCCTCACCCTGCGTGCCCGTAACGACTGGTCCTCCACCCTGCCGGTGGACAACAATCACTATTTCTATCCGGCAGTCGAAGGTTCCTTCGTAGCAACCGAACTTCCGTTTATGCAGCAGCAGGACTATGTTTCCTACCTCAAACTCCGTGGCGCTATCGCCCAGGTAGGTAAGGATGCCACTCCGCTTTCCATTTATCCTGCCCTGGAGGCTACGGAAGACTGGGGCGGCGGTTTCCGCTATGGCTACTACGGCCCCAACCCGCAGCTGAAGCCCGAGATGACCACCTCCTATGAGGTAGGTTTTGAAGCCCGCCTGTTCAACGACCGTGTGAATACGGACTTCACCTATTTCTGGACCAAGTGCCAGAACCAGTACATCACGGCTTTCCGTCTGTCCTACGCCACCGGTTTCGTGCTCAATAATATGAACGTGGGTACCTTCACCACCCGTGGTTGGGAATTCCACATCGATGCCGATGTCCTGCGCCTCTCCAACGGCCTCCGCTGGAACCTGGGCCTGAATATGGACCACAGCACGTCCTGCGTTACCGAGCTTCCCGAGAACGTGAGCGAATACTACAACGCCTACACCTGGGTGTCCGGTAACCTCCGTAACGGTATCTCCGTGGGCAACCCTATCACCACCATGACCGGTAAGGGTTACGAGCGCAACGATAAGGGACAGGTCCTGATTGATCCTGCAACCGGTCTCCCGGTTGTGAGCTCCAAGTGGACTGTTATGGGTGACCGTGAGCCTAAGCTCAAGTTTGGTCTTACCACCTCCCTGTCCTGGAACAACTTCCGCCTCAGCGCTGTGGCTTCCGGCCGTTTCGGTGCCACCGTCGTGAACGGAACCATGAGAGACCTGATGGGCACCGGCTCTTCCTGGCAGTCTGTCGAGATGCGTGAGAAGGGTCCTGTTGTGTTCGAGGGTGTCCTTAAGGATGGCAAGCAGAATTCTGCCAATCCTACGGTCAATACCATCGCCGTAGACTACAGCAACTTTGGCACGTACACCTATACGGGTACGGATGAAGACTGGCTGGAGAAGGGTGTGAACTATCTCCGCCTTTCCGAAGTTCGTCTGTCCTACACTGTTCCTCAGAGATGGCTCAAGAACAAGACGGCCAACTTCCTCTCTTCTGCTACCGTTTGGGTAAAGGGTACCGACCTGGTTACTCTCACCAACTACTCCGGCATTGACGTGGTCTGTAACTCCAACTCCGCCTCCCTCGGTGGTTCCGGCGGTGTGGGTATAGACCTGTGGGGCTTCCCCAGCCCCCGTGGCGTTGCCTTCGGTTTCAACCTGACCTTTTAATTGAGCGAGACCATGAAAAAGATTATATCTACCATCCTTCTTGCTGCAGCCGTTCTGAATTTCAGCGGATGCCAGAAATTTTTGGATGTCAACACCAACCAGGATGCTCCGGACTATGTGGACGCCGGTCTTTATCTGCCGGGTGTCCTGTCTGCCTATCAGGGTTTCTACTGGGATATCCGCGCCCTGGGACCGCTTACCCAGATGATGGGAACCAGCTCCTACACCAACTTTGCCAACAACTACTACACAGCCGGTTCCGATGCCGGCGGCGAAATGTGGCGTATGACCTACTGGCTTCAGGGTATGAACCTGGAGAATATGATCAACCAGGCCGTCGAGGCCGAGCAGTGGACGCTGGCCGGTATCGGCTATGCCATCAAGGCCTTCTCCTGGGACTGCATTGCCAAGTATCACGCAGATGCTCCCGTCCTGCAGGCATATGAGCCCGGCCGCCTGGCCCACGACTACGACTATGAGTACACCCTTATGGAGAAGTCCCGTGAATGGGCCGAAACCGCTATCGGGTACCTGGAGAAGGAAGACAACAGCGATTATGGCACCTACCTTACCAAGGGAGACCTTGCTTACCACGGAGACAAATCCAAGTGGATCAAGTTTGCCCATTCCGTAATCGTGACAGACCTGGCCGCTCTCTCCAACAAGAAGGATTTCGCCGAAAAGTATGCCGATGATTTCTTCGAGCACGCAGCCCTGGCCATCGACGGTAACGGTTCCAACTTTACCGTGGAGCGTGGCGGCGGCGGTGCCGATGCCCAGTTCAGTGCCTATAACAACTTCTGGGGTACTACTCGTCAGAACCTTACCAATGTATACTGGCAGTCAGACTACATCGTGGAAATTATGACCGGTACCGTTCCTCAGTACGACGAGGCCACGGGAGACAAGGTCCTTGCCCCTCACGCCGCTCCCCGTACCAAGTGGGAACTGAACCCCAACCAGATCATTTGCGACACCACCAAGGTGGCCGGTCACTATGATCCCCGTGCCGCTGCCAAGCTCAGCACCGTTGACGGTCAGTACTATGACAAGATGACGGACAAGGAAGCCATTATGGACTGGACCTATTTCGGTTCCGGCTTCACCGGTGCTACCGGTCCTTCCGGCACGGCTCCCAACCTGTACGGTTTCCGCGCCGCCACTCCTTCTACCGCCGTGGAAGGTAGTGGCCGCTGGATTTTCCGTGACGACGCTCCTTACATCCTCCTCACCGCTTCCGAGATCAAGTTCGAGGTGGCCGAAGTCCTGTTCAAGATGGGTCGCAAGGGTGAAGCCCTGGCTGCCTTCAAGGAAGGTGTGGCCCTGGATATGGAGTTCACCGGCAATTACCTGAATCCTGGTAAACCCAAGGAGACCGGTAAGGATGACGATGGCAATCCCATCTACGCCGTGGGTGGAGACCTCCCCGGTGGAAGCGCCATTGCCAAAGCTACTTACAACGAGATGGCTGCCGAATATCTGGACGGCCCTTATGTAAACGGAATCACCGAGGCAGACCTCACCCTTTCTCACATTATGATGCAGAAGTACGTGGCCCTGTGGCCCTGGGGTGCTCTCGAGGCCTGGACAGACCTTCGCAAGTACCACTATGACATCATTTACACCGGAGATTATCCTACTAAGGGTAACGGTTGGGATGTGTCCAGCGTAAACCAGAAGTGGGATACGGATCCTACCAAGGTGTACAAGGGCTTCTATCTGGCCCCTGCCCAGGTGGAGAACCGCAAGAGCGCTTACAACAGCCGCAACGAAGGCTCTCCCTGCTACCGCGTACGTCCCCGTTACAACTCGGAGTATATGTGGAACCTCAATTCCCTGAAGGCCCTGAAACCCATTGCCGGTGATGCCGACAATTATCAGTGCTCCATTCCCTGGTTCGCCTATCCCGGCGATATCCCTGCTTCTCTGTAATGCTTAATTCTCAGTGAGTATGAAAAACGTTAAATATATTCTGTTTTCTGCTATAGCCGCCTGTGCGCTCCTGAGCTGCCAGAAGCACGGTCTTTCCTACGCTCCGGAGGTAGCTGCAGACAATATGGCTATGTTCCAGATTACTTATGTGGAGCCCATCGCCGTCAACGCCGCCAACGCCATAGACTCGGTGTTCGTTAACGACAGGCTGGTGGCCGGTTCCACCGGTGTGGGCCAGCTTACCGTCAACGGTACTTACCCTTACGGCCCCTCCACTGCCACAGGTAAGTTCTTTGCTGCGAAGCCTGGCAATACGAACATCAAGTTCTATCGCAAGGGCAACCTGGTGTATGACAAGGATGTCAACCTCAAGGAAGGTCGTCAGGAGCTGTATGTGTTCAAGCTGGATGAGGATCCCATCATCCTGGACAATCTGTATCCTTATAAGGGCAACCCGGACCGTGCCACCACGGCTACGTTCGACACAGACTCCATCGCCCGCATCCGCTTCATCAACTTCTCCTTCAAGGGAGACGCCGAAACCCCCAACCCCACCAAGATCCAGTATCAGTGGTGCCACGACAAGTCCAAGGGTGCTACCGGACGTGGTGGCGTAGACGGCAACTGGCACAATATTGGCGGTCCCGTTGCTTTCGGTGAGGCCACCGTCTTCGAACCTATCCAGGTTTGGAAGGAGACCTTCAATAGCGACGGTTCCGAGGCGCTCTGGTTCCGTGGCATCGATGAAGATGGCAATGTGGTTATTGCCAACGACTATTGGACCACGAAAATCGGAACCTCCATCAAGCACATCTACCGTGGCGTGGTGGGCGGCACTCCCAAGGCCGGTATAACCCTTAGCGGAGCCCTCAGATAATGAAAAAGTTTGCTACCCTTGTAGCGCTTGCACTTTGCGCACTTCCCCTCTTTGGACAGAAACTGTCCAAGGAGGAGAAAGCCGCGCAGGGACAGGAGCGTTACGATGCCGCCGTGGCTGCCATCAACGCCAAGGCGTGGGTCCTGGTTCCCTCCGAATACACCACCGTAGAGGGAGAGATCGTCTCAAATGACAACAACGACTTCTTCCTTTCATATGAAGGGGAAAATGCCTTTGCCTGTGCTGGTTTCATCACCGGAAACGGTGAAAACAACATGGGCGATGTCACCAAATATGAGGTGAATATAGACAAGAAGGGCAATGTCAGGATTACGATGTCCGTTCTGGGTCGGCGTTGGAAAGGAACCTACAAGATCAATATGCGCAGGGGAGACAATGCAGCCGATGTCATTTTCACCCCCGGAGGAAACAACCCCACCCGTCGTTTCCACGGTCCCATCGTCCCGCTCGCCCAGGCCAGTTACAACAAGCGCGCGAATCCCATCTAAGGCCATCGGCCCTATACTACTCCATTCAGGCGACCCTCCCCGGGCCGCCTGGTTTGTATTTGTCGGGGGGCCTTGAATATGTTTCGTATATTTAGTAATTTTGCTCTTGCTATGAGAAAACTGATTACGATACTTCTTTGTCTGGCCGGCTACTCGCTTCTTCATGCGCAGGAGGCGCCGGCCGATACTTTGTACCTGGTAAATGGAAGCAAAGTGATGGTTCATATCAAGGAAATGAAACTTAATAAGGACCAGACCTATACCCTTCGCACCTACGAGAATGCCGAAGCCCTCTCTTCCCTGGTTGTCCCCCTGTTTGGCGAGGATTATTCCCTTATTTCCGAGTTCAACAGCAAGGGAATGAGAAGCAGTCTGGTCAAGGGGATTACCTTTGCCGACGGCTTCAGCATGGCGTTCGAGGAAGGGATGCTGGATCGGAGTCAACTGCTTCAGGCAAAGAAATATAACATTTCGGGAAGCCGTATCCTGGCCGAGGGCGTGGTCCCGCTGGAAGACTTGGAAGTCAGTTCCCTGATGGGGGAATCGGCCTATTATCTGGGAAGGAACGTCTATAAGACGCAACGTATTGCCGGAGGCGTAAAAGTGGCAGTGGCTGCCGCTTCTCTGGCCGCGAGTACAGCCTTGCATGCCCGCGCAACCTGGTACGATTCAAACAATGACGGCTCCTGGAAGGTTTCTCCCCAGTGGTATACCGTATTCCCTGCCAGCGCCAGCACCCTGGTATACGGAATGACGGAAATGACCCTCTCCAACCTGGCCATAAAAAAGCTATCGTCCAATTACCTTACGTTCTCGGCCCCTTCAAAAAAGCGCTTTGCGGCTTTTGCCTGGGCCGGCGGCGGCCTTGCTTTGGCCGGCGGCGCCCTCATCGGCCTTGGACATGCCTATATCATGAACAAGGGAACCTGGTACGATTTGCAGACCTACGATAACGATGGAAATGTCTTTGCCATAGACAAGATTGGCAAGCTTCCTCCTGCCTGGTGGATTATGCCCATTGCCGGAGCCTTTATGATGAATCTGGGAATCAGCGGCTTCACCTATGGACTCTCCGGTTTGTCCGGCTATAAAAAGATAAGCCAAAACGGGCGTGAGCCTCAACTGAGCTGGTCTCCCACCCCGTACGGCGTTTCTCTGAGCCTTACTTTCTAATCACGTACGGAGAATACACGCTTACCAGGCGCCCCCACACACATTATGAGAACCGAACTGGACCGCATCGCAGAAAACGAGTACGCCCGCAAGGAAGGCTATAAGGAAGGCGAGGCGGCAGGCATGGCAAAAGGGAAAGAAGAATTGGCCAAACGTTTGCTGCGGATGGGCGTCTCGCCAGAAACCATCCGGGAGGCTTCCGGTCTCTCTATGGAAGCCATTTCGGCACTGCGTTAATATCTTCGGCCCATAAACCATCACAGGCGAACCTCCCCGGTCGCCTGGTTTGTCTATTTCCCGGAAAAAGTGTACCTTTGATATATGAAAAAGCTATTCGTTATCTGTTTAGGAGTAGGAGCACTCCTGATGACGGGATGCCAGAAGACACCGCCGCAACCCATTCCCGTAGAGAGAATTGAGTTCGAAACCGGCTCCTTTCGAATGTTCCCCGGAGATCAGCAGGAGGTACGTATCAACTGCTATCCTTCCAATGCCACCAACCTGGACGAACTTTCCATTATCAATTCCAACACTTCCATAGCCACGTTTGAGAATGGGAAACTGACCGCCAAGAAAGCCGGCTACACCAGCCTTCAAGCCCGCTGCGGCAGCGTATCGGCCAAGGCCGATGTAACGGTCTATTCCGGCTGGTTCACCAAGGGGGGCATCAAGTACGGCGTGGACCGGGCCTCCGGATACTATATTATGATGGGGAAGGCCACGGCCCAGAAAATAGACATCACCCTTACCTTCCTTGAAGGACATGAGAAGGACTGGGACCTCACGCAGAACTTCTGGTTTACCATCCCCTGCGACCGCCTGGGCCAGACCATTGATTTTCTGGAAGATATGACGGATTGCATGGCCGCCGTCTACAAGAACAACAACGAAGACGGATACACCGTAGCCTACTACAGCGAAGAACTGGGCCGTCCGGTCATCAAGCTGGCCGATTGGGAAGACACCGATGCTATCCTCACCAAGGGACTCCTGACGGTCACCAAGACCGGCTCTTCCACCTTCAGTGTTTCGGCCGATTTTGCCCTCTCCAACGGCTACACCTTCACCGCCGAATGGGAAGGCACCGCCAACATGCAAACCGAATGACCTTAACTCTTCGCCCCTAAACCTCAGGCGACCCTCTCCGGGCCGCCTGATTTGTTATGGCTCAATAGTTTTCCCTTAGCCAGATGTCCAAGTATTTGTCAGTGACGAAATACTGCTTGTCATCCTTCTCCACCCTATAGCTGATAAGCTGATCGTCCAAAAGTGAAGCTAGTGCTTTTTGTACAGAACTGGGAGACCCCAGGGCGTGTTTCTTGACGAAGGCTCCGGAGGTCGGATGCTCGGCTATTCTGTCCCTTGCGATGGCCGCTAACGTTTGTTTTTGAGCCAGCGTCAGTTTGCCAATAATTTCTTTGTAGGTATGGCTGTTCTCTTCCAGGATGTTTGCCAAGGTATTATCAATTGTCTCCTGATTAAGCGGTTCCCCTTTATCGAAGGCAAAAATGTCGTGGAAGATATTGTGCATGTAAAAAGTATAACCATCAAACAAATCATAGCAATAAGCAACAACCTCCTGCGGCATTATCTTCCTTGCCCGGCCGAATTGGCATACAACGAAATCGATGTATCGGTCCTTGGGTATCCTGTCCAAAAAAACAGGCTTGGAACTGTTGTAGAATGGCTTCGCGTAGGATTGGAACATCTGCTCCAAAATATGTCTGTCGCTTCCCGAGAAAATGAAGTGGCAGTTGTCCATTTTTTGAATATGGGACCGAAGCAGCTCTTCCACCATTTTATCCTGGTATTTAGCAATCTGTTGAAACTCGTCTATGGCGAAGATGCAGGGCTTGTCGGCCTGTTCCAAATAGGAGAATATCTCTTCGAGAGTAAGCTCCGGAGAGTGAATATCTCCCAACTGGAGTTTAGCTAAAGGCACGCCTGTAACCGGGTCTATGCTGAACCCGGCTGCCAAAGACTTGACCGTTGAGAAGAACAGATTCCACGTACGTTTTTCCTGGGGAACCAGCGTGCTATAAATCTCCTTCCCCATAAAAAAGGCCATTTCCCGAAGTGACGAAGTAGCATACAAGTCCACATAAAAAGTGTAATACCTCCCTTTCACACGGTTTTGTTCGAAGACGTGCCGGATAAGCTGCGTTTTGCCCATTCTTCTATATGCCGTCAGGAGCACATTACTCTGGTTCTCAAGCAGAGTAATGATTTTGTCAGTTTCCTTTTCCCTGTCGCAAAAGTATTCCTCCGGGATGGTCCCGGTAATGTAGAAAGGATTCTCCATAACGCATATTTTTTTGCTAAGATAATCGAATTCTACTAATTATCCAAATCGGATAATCCAAAATGGATAATTATGGTGGGGCTATAACTCCCCGGACCGCCTGATTTGTTTTTATTCCAAACCTTTTGTAGATTTGCAAAGTATGAAAAGGGAAACCAGGCAGTTGATAGAGAAATTGCGAGAAGTCCTCGCCAATGAGCCAGTCAAAAAGGCATGGCTTTTTGGTTCTTACGCCCGTGAACAGGAAGGACCGGACAGTGACTTGGATCTGTTGGTGGAAATGGCTCCCAACAATTTGACCATCCTGGGTTTCCTTGGTATTCAAACTCGTCTAGAGAAGGCTACCAACACAACAGTAGACTTGATTGAGGATGAATGTCTCGAAGATTTCGCCCGCGAATCGGCTAATCAAGACAAGATACTCATTTATGAATCAGCCTGATTGGAAGCTAGTCCTTGAAAGGATTCTGGAAAATATTAACAATATTGAAACGCTGTTGACAACAACAACGGAAATGTCCTTTTTAACCGATTTGAAAGATTATAACGCCATTTGTTTGGAGTTCATTCAGATTGGAGAAAAGGTTAATCTGTTACCAGAGTCCTTCTATGAAGAGCATCCGGAGGTCCCCTGGCATGAGCTTTATGGACTCCGTAACCGTATAGTCCATGGCTATGATAAAGTCAAGAAGAGCATCATTTGGGCAACGATTGTACAAGACCTTCCCGTAATTAAGGGGCAAATCTTACAAATATTATCTTAGTGCCATTCAGGCGACCCTCCCCGGGCCGCCTGTTTTTTGCAAGAATTTCCGTATCTTTGGCTATGCGAAAACTGTTTGTCATAGCGGCGGCGTGCCTCATGGCCCTTCAGGCGCAGGCCGAGGGCTGGGTGCGCATCAATCAGCTGGGCTATCTGCCCCATGCCACCAAGGTGGCGGTGTACATGGGCTCTCAAGAGCCGGAAGACTTTGAGATCATTGATGTTTATACCGGGCAGACGGTGTTCAGGGCTGCAGCAAAAGCCACCGGCCCGCTGGGCCAGATGGCCGCCACCGCCAGGCTGGATTTCAGCGGTTTCCGGACGCCAGGGGCCTATAGAATCAAAGCCGGGGACGGTGTTTCGGAGACCTTTCCCATCGGCCCTCAGGTGTATGACGGGGCGGCGGATTTTGTCCTTAACTATATGCGGCAGCAGCGCTGCGGCTGGAATCCTTTCCTGAAAGATAGCTGCCACACCAAGGACGCCATCATCATCTACCACCCCACCAAAAGCGGGCAGCACCTGGATGTGCGGGGCGGCTGGCACGACGCTTCCGACTGCCTCCAGTATACCACTACCACGGCCAATGCCATCTACCAGATGGCCTATGCCTTCGAGCGCAATCCGCAGGCTTTTGGAGACGCTTACGGAACGGACGGCACCCCTGGGGCCAATGGCATTCCAGACATTGTGGACGAGATACGCTGGGGCTTGGACTGGCTGGACAGAATGAACCCGAAGCCGGGGGAGTACTACAACCAGTTGGCCGATGACCGGGACCACGTGGGAATGCGCCGTCCTCCGGAAGACCAGGCAGACTACGGCTGGGGCAAAGGAGGTGCCCGTCCGGTCTATTATTGCACCGGCAAGCCCCAGCAGCAGGGCCGTCACGGTGGTGTGAACAAAACCACCGGCAAGGCCTCCGTCGTGGGCAAGTATGCCTCCTGCTTTTCCATCGGCAGCCGCGTGCTGGCTCCCTATTACCCGGAACTGGCGGCGCGCATTGCGGAAAAGGCGGCCGATGCGTGGCAGACTGGCAAGGACTATCCCGGCTTCCACCAGACGGCTTCCGTCGTGAGTCCCTATATCTATGAAGAAACCAACTGGGTGGACGATATGGAACTGGCCGGCGTGGAAATGTACCGCCTCACGGGAGAGCGGAAGTACCTTCTGGAGGCCGTGGAGTATGGCAGGCAGGAACCCGTTACGCCCTGGATGGGGGCCGACAGCGCCCGCCACTACCAGTGGTATCCTTTTATGAATATGGGCCACGTGTACCTGGCGGCCGAAGGCAGGGAAGAGTTCATCCGCAACCTCCGCAGCGGCATCGCCCGCGTGCAGGACCGGGCGAAGGGGAGTCCCTTCCTCTACGGCATTCCCGGTATCTGGTGCTCCAACAATCTTACATCGGCCCTTCTGTCCCAGTGCATCCTGTACAGGCAGATTACCGGAGACTGCACCTTCCAGGAAATGGAAGGCTCGCTGCGGGACTGGCTCCTGGGCTGCAATCCCTGGGGCGTGAGTATGATTGTGGAACTGCCCCGTGGCGGCACTTATCCGCAACAGCCTCATTCCTTTATCATCAATTACAAGCTGGGCAACACCACGGGCGGCCTGGTGGACGGTCCGGTATACAGCACCATCTTTAATTCGCTGATAGGCATCTCCACCGAGGGCGGCAACAACTACGAGCCGTTCCAGCCCGGCAAAATAGTCTACCACGATTCCACGCACGACTACTCCACCAACGAGCCCACGATGGACGGCACCGCCAGCCTCACTTTCCCCCTGTCGGCCTATCAGATGGAAGGACGGCGGGAAGCGGGGAAGAATGTGCTTTTCCAGGGCGGCATCGTGCGAACGGATCCTTCGAAAAAGCGCATTTCGCTGGTGTTTACGGCGGCCGATAAGGCCGATGGGGCCGCGTCCATCCGGGAGACGCTTCGCCGTTTCGGCATCCGCGGTGCCTTCTTTTTTACCGGTGAATTCTTCGGGAAATACCCGCAGGTAGTGAAGGATTTGCTCTCCGATGGCCACTATGTGGGAAGTCACAGCTACGGTCACCTGCTGTACAGCCCTTGGGAAGACCGGAATGCGCTTCTTGTTACCCGCGAGGAGTTCGAGGCTGATATCCGCCGCAGTTTCGAGGTGATGGCCCCCTTTGGGATCACACCGGCATCGGCCCCTCTCTTTATGCCGCCTTACGAGTATTACAACGCCACCATTGCCTCCTGGGCACGCTCTATGGGCCTGCAGGTGGTCAATTACACCAGCGGGACCTATACCAACGGAGACTACACCACGCCCGATATGAAAGGCTACCTCAGCAGTCAGTTCATTATGGACAAGGTGCTTTCCCTGGAGAAATCCCGGGGCCTGAACGGGTATATCCTGCTCATCCACCTGGGCACCGGGGACGCACGGAAGGATAAATTCTACACCCGTCTGCCGGAGCTCATCCGCATCCTGCGCCGTCGTGGCTATGAGTTTGTCCCTCTTGCAGAAGCCTGCAAATAATTTTTGCAGTTTCTTAAAAAGTTCTTATCTTTGCAGTCCCGTTTTTTCGGGACTTAAGTCTGGAGAGATGCTCGAGTGGCTTAAGAGGCACGCCTGGAAAGCGTGTATACTCCAAAAGGGTATCCCGAGTTCGAATCTCGGTCTCTCCGCCAAAATGCCTTCTACAGTATTGTAGGAGGCATTTACTTCAATATGTCTAACCTCATGCATAGAATCTGTTTGGCCCTGGCCGGGATGTTGGTCCTCGGCCTGCCGGTGCAGGCACAGTCTGCCCGGAAGGAAGCCGTCAAGAAGACGGTTATCAAGTATTGGAACAAGATTCACGAGCCCAAGGCCTATCTGGATTCTGAGCGGGTTTACCAGCCGGGGCGGTTCTGGAGCGTCCGGGCCGGATACGAGCTGCGTTCTGTGGGAACCACCGTAAGGAGTGATTTCAATGTGCAGTCCCAGGACCAGGCGTACGATTTTACGCTGGAGCAGCGCCTGAAGGACCGTGCCGCGCACGAAGTGGGCCTGAAAATAGGTTATGGCGGCATCTCGCTGGGCCTTTCACACGAGGTGGGCCGAAAGGAAGGGGCCAGCAAAAGCATATCCCTGGCCTACGAAAACACCTTCTGGGGGGCCTCCTTCCGTTATTCACGCTACTCCAGTCTGGTGGAGGGCTTTATGGATTTGAAAATTCCCGGAAGCTCCCACATAGACGCCCACACTCCCTTTCTGTCCACAGAGCCCGGAGAGATGGTGAATGTCATTGTGGACGGCTATTATGCCTTCAACCGGAAAAAGTTCTCCTATACGGCCGCCTTTGACGGGAAAACCCTTCAGAGAAAGTCTACCGGGTCCTGGATTGTGGGCGCCAAGTATATGCAGGGCGGCTTTACCGTCAACCCCAAGGACAACATCATTCTGAGCGTATCCCAGGGCATCGGCAAGTACTCTACTTACCAGTTCTCCCTGGGCGGGGGCTATTCCTTCAACTGGGTGTTGTTCCACCGGGATCCGGAAACCAGCCGAGACCTGGCCCGCCTGAGCAATCTCACCATCAACCTGACGGCTATGCCTATGCTTACGGTGTTCAACCGCACCGAAACCGCCCGGTACAAACAGACCGAGAGCTTCGTGTATACGGATGAGAATGCCGTAAAGGTGGCCATGATGGGAAACATCCAGCCCAATTTCATCGCCCGTGCGGCGCTCAACTGGACGGCAGGGCATTTCTTCCTGAATCTTTGGTCAGATTACTGCGTATTCCGTTTCTACAACGAAAAGCGCAGTTTCGACGTCGGCAAGGATATGCTCTCCGAGATGGCCCAGAGCGGAAAATTCACCCACTTCCGCGTGAATTTCTCCCTCAGCTACCGCTTCTAAGGCGATATTTTCGCTATCTTTGCACACCAATATTGTGAGATATGGAAATCAAATTGCAACGTAAAGACATCCCGGTCCTTCTTCTGACCGGTTACCTGGGAAGCGGAAAGACCACCCTTCTGAACCGCATCCTTACCAATAAGAAAGGAATCAAGTTCGCCGTCATCGTGAATGATATCGGCGAGGTGAACATAGACGCCGACCTGGTGGAAAAGGGCGGTATCGTGGGCTCGACGGACGACAGCCTGGTAGCCCTGCAGAACGGCTGCATCTGCTGCACCCTCAAGATGGACCTGGTGGCCCAGCTGTCGGACCTGGTCCAAACCCATAAGTTCGACTACATCGTGATTGAGGCCAGCGGCATCTGCGAGCCGGCCCCCATCGCCCAAACCATCAGCACGATGCCGGCCCTGGCCCCCCAGGCCGTTCGCAGCGGTGCCCCTTACGTAGACTGCATCGCCACCGTGGTGGATGCCCTCCGGATGAAGGATGAGTTCGAAAGCGGCGCCGCCCTGCAGAAGGAAGACATCGGCGAGGACGATCTGGAGCGCCTGGTGATAGAGCAGATCGAGTTCTGCAACATCGTGCTGCTGAACAAGGCGGCCGATGTCACCCCCGAGGAACTGGGCAAGCTCAAGGGTATTGTGAAGTCCATCAACCCCGGTGCCAAGGTGCTGGAGTGCAACTACGGAGACGTAGACCTGGACGAACTCATCTTCACCGGTATGTTCGATTTTGACGCCGTGGCCACATCGGCCGCCTGGATCGCCGCCATCGAAGGAGAAGACGAGGAGGAAGAGGCCGAAGGAGAAGCCCTGGAATACGGTATAGACACCTATGTCTATACCCGTCGTCCGGCCCTGGATCTGAACAAGTTCGACCATATGGTGGCCACCAAATGGCCTAAGAACATCATCCGCGCCAAGGGCCTGTGCTATTTCTCGGACGACATAGACAAGTGCTATCTCTTTGAGCAGGCTGGCAAGCAGAAGAGCGTCAAAGACTGCGGCCTGTGGTTTGCCACTATGCCCGAAGACGAGTTGCAGGCTATGATGAACCGGGACCGCAAGCTGAGGCAGGACTGGGATCCGGAGTACGGAGACCGTATGCAGAAGATTGTGTTCATCGGCCAGAACCTGGACAAAAAAGCCCTGGAACAGCTGATGGACAGCTGCCTGGCAGAATAATTCACCCTCCCCCCGGTGCCGCGCCAGCTCTTCGCCACAATACGGGCAAAAATCGAGTTAAGAGCGGGCCTTTTCCGGATCTTCACCACAATATGGGCAAAAACCGGTTTAAGAGCCGGAGCCGGAGGGATATAAAAGTAGGGAAGGAACAAAAGAACGGGTCTTGCTGTCTCAGCAGGACCCGTTCCCATTCTAACCTAAAAACTTAACCTATTAAAAAACTATTCGGTTTTCTTAAGAACAAATATTGTGCCGCATTAGTTGTTGTTAAGCTCTTTGTTGGGCCTTATAGATAAAATTCTGATTTCCTTCAAGGGACGGTCCAGATGATCCGTGGGCTGGGCGGCGATTTTGTCAATTACGTGCAGGCCGGCGATGGTTTCTCCAAAGACCGTATACTCCCCGTCCAGGTGGACGCAGTGCTCCGGATCCTGGACCAGGTAGAACTGGGAACCGGAAGACTCCTTGAAGGGGTTGGCCAGGTCTCCCTGACGGGCGGCGGCGAGGGCCCCTTTTACGTGCCGGTGCAGAGGATTGCCGTCGGCATCCCGCATTTCGGCCTTGATGGTATAGCTGGGACCGCCTTCTCCCCAGCGGGCCACCAGAGAGGTGTCCCGGGTGAAGGGGTCTCCTCCCTGGATCATAAAGCCGTTGATGACGCGGTGGAACAGCAGGTTGTCGTAGTAACCGGCCAGGGCCAGCTTGGAGAAGTTGTCCCGGTGGAGGGGGGTGTCCTTGAACAGGCGCACGCGGATGGTTCCTTCGGTGGTGACGATGTCAAACACCGGTTCTTCGGGGAGGGTGAGGGCCGCTTTGGTGGCGGCCAGGCTGTCCTGGGGCGTCAGGTCTACCGTTACCGTTTCTCCGCTGCGCGTTTTGCAGGAAAAGGCCAGGAGGCCGATGGCCAGGAGGATAAAGACAATCTTTTTCATCTTTCCGTTTTATTTTGTACAAAATTAGTAATTTTGTAAGACATATGGCAAACCCGTTGAAACAATTGGCCGGGGAGACCGCCATCTACGGCTTCAGCTCCATTCTGGCCAGGATTCTGAACTTCCTGTTCGTCCCCATCTATACCCGCACCCTTACCCAGATGCAGTACGGGGTGGTGACGGAGTTTATGGCCTACATCGCCATCCTGCAGGTGGTGCTGGTACTGGGCCTGGAGACGGGGTGCTTCCGTTACGCCAACAAAGAAGGGGAGGACCCCCGCAAGGTGTATTCCGGCGCCCTTCTTACGGTCTTCGGCCTCAATCTGGCCTTCCTGGCCTGCATGGTGGCCTTCTCAGAACCCTTGTCGGCCCTTATGGGGTATGCGGGCTACAAGCGCCTTATCATCTATGTGGCGGCCATCCTTTTCTGCGACAGCATCACCGCCATCCTCTTTGCCAAGTTGAGGCAGGAGCACAAGGCCGTGAAGTTTGCAGTACTCAAAACCGTGAAAATCCTTACGGAGACGGGTGCCAACCTGGTGCTGTTCTTCGTGTGGCCCGCCCAGCCGGATTTCACGTACCCCATCTTCGCCATCCTGGTGAGTTGCGTGCTCTGCCTCCTGCTCTTTGTACCGGATGTGGTCCGGCTCAGACTGGTGTGGGACGGAGCCCTGGTTAAAAGGATGCTGGTGTATTCGCTGCCGCTTATGATTGCGGCGCTTCCGGGCGTTGCCAACGATTTCCTGGACCGGGTGCTGGTCCGTTTCTTCGATACGTCATCGGCCCAGTGGCAGGCCACCCTGGGGGTGTACCAGGCGGCGGTGAAGTTGGCCGTCATCATGAACCTGTTCATCCAGATGTTCCGCTATGCGGCAGAGCCGTTCTTCTTCCAGCGGGCCAAAGACAAGGGCTCCAAAGAGCTTTACGCCGTGGTGATGGAGTACTTCACGGCTTTCTGCGGTCTGGTGCTGCTGGGCGTAGTGGGCTACATCGATATCCTTTCGCTTCTTCTGGGAAGGGATTTCCGCGTGGGTGTGGGCGTGGTGCCCGTGATGCTTCTTAGCTATATGCTGCTGGGAATGCTGTTCAACGTCTCCATGTGGTACAAGCTCTCCGGCAAAACCAATATGGCCATCTGGATAACCCTGGCGGGCCTTCTGGTCACCATCGTGGTCAATGTGGTGTTTATGCCGCGCTTCTCCTACTGGGCATCGGCCTTCGGGCATCTGGCCAGCTACCTGGTGATGTTCGTCCTCAGCGCGTATCTGGGCTCCCGGTACTATCCCATTCCGTACAAATGGGGGCGCATCGGCCTCATCTTCCTGCTGATGGGCCTCACCTATGTCGGGCTCTATTTCTGCGGCCTCCGCGCCGGAGACGCCCTGGCGGTGAAAATGGCCGTAAATACCGGCCTGATAGGCGCCTATTGCGTAATGGCCTGGGTGCTGCTCCGCTCCCGCCCGGTTCCTCCTTCGGCATAAAAAATGGCGCAGGTCTGTCAGAACCTGCGCCATAAGCATTATCGCCACAAGGGCTACCAGCTGCGGGGATTGTCCTTCAGATACTGCTCCAGCTCTTCGGGCGTGCGGGCGGGCTGGTATTCCAGGCCGATAAGGCCGCGCACATCCTTGCAGTAGTTCACGCCCATGGCGTCCAGCATAAAGAAGGTGTGGTCCAGGGAGCCGTTGAAACGGGCGAAGTCCTTGCGGTCGGCGTTGCACCACTGGATCTCCGAGAGGGCGCACATACGGGGCAGGAGCATATACTCCAGGTGTTCCGGAGTGGCGATGTATTCTGTCCACAAGTTGGCCTGTACACCCAGGATATGCGGCTGGGCTTCGGGGGTGAGGCCTTCGAAGGGCTCGTAGGAGTACACGTTCTCCACGGGCAGGAAACCGCCGATGGCGAAGGGCTCTTTGTCCCGCTCCTTGCTTTGATAGTAGTCAAAGTACATATAGCTGTTGGGCGTCATGATGGCGTCGAAGCCCTTGTTGGCAGCCTCGATACCGCCCTTCACACCTCTCCAGCTCATCACCGTAGCCCCGGGGGTAAGGTTGCCTTCCAGCACCTCGTCCCAGCCGATAATCTTGCGGCCATTGTCGTTGAGGTATTTCTGAACACGGTCTGTTACGTAGTTCTGCAGCAGGTGCTTGGCCTGAGGGCCTTTCTTGATGCCCAGCTGACGCATTCTGGCGGCGCACTTGGGGCAAACGTCCCAGGGATCCGGCCTGTTGGGCTCTGCGTCTCCTCCAAAGCACTCGTCACCGCCGATATGGATATATTCGGAAGGGA
>ODAI011735829.1_pt1 | contig 19099 bp, 20 predicted proteins | sample 1539321 | NCBI WGS metagenome assembly ODAI01 (sample SAMN02144231, study PRJEB22623) | gut metagenome | biome: sheep rumen | host: Ovis aries | place: New Zealand
ACCTCAAAATCACATATCCTGAAGCTTCCGGAACGCGCTGAGACTTCATTCAGCGCAGTGTATACCACATCGCCCTCACTGCTGTGATATGTGATGTCAAGCGTCATCCGCTGTGAGACCTCATATTCGCCCGTTATAAGCCGGCTCAGCTTATCGAGCTGATCGGCTTCAAGACCTGCCATAAAGCCCAGTGTTCCGGTATTTATCCCGAGCAGTCTTGTATCCGTTCCCATGAGGAATTTCGCACAGCGCAGGATAGTTCCGTCGCCGCCGATGGCTATTACAAAATCTGCTGTCCTGACGGAATCACTGATGTTCTCGAACACCACGAAGGTCTTATCTTCAAAATCCTTCCGGAATTCTTCGCTCACTGATACCTCAGCTCCGTGGGAGTGCAGCACATCACAGACCTCACGCGCACAGCCCAGAGCGTTGGGTTTCTGAAAATTAGGATACAATACAGCTTTCATACTCTCTCCTTAAAGTGTTTCAAAGGCGCTGTCAACAAGCTCCCTGAAGTTGTACGGCACCGCCCCTGCACCGCCTTTTGTAAGCATCACAAGGTACTCGATATTGCCGCTCCCGCCTCTTACAGGCGAATAAGTATATCTCACGCAGCAGAAACCTACTGATGCTGCAAAATCGTTTATCTCTGTCAGCACGCGAACGTGAACCCGCCTGTCCTTTACAATGCCGTTCTTCCCGATACCGCTCCTGCCAGCCTCAAACTGCGGCTTGATAAGAACGGCAGCACAGCCTGTATCACTCAAAAGACTGTAAACCGTCGGAAGTATGATCCTCAGCGATATGAACGAGACGTCCGCTGTTATCAGATCCGCTTTCCCGCCTATCATTTCAGGCGTGACCGCGCGGATATCAGTATTTTCCATATTCACTACCCTGCTGTCACTGCGCAGAGTATCAGCAAGCTGTCCGTGGCCGACGTCAACTGCATATACCCTTGCAGCTCCGCGGCTTAGCATAAAATCGGTGAAGCCGCCGGTCGAGGCTCCGATATCTATACAGGTCTTCCCTGAAAAATCAAGTCTGAATTCCTCCGCAGCTCTTTCGAGCTTGAGTGCGCCCCTGCCGACATAAAGCTCCTGCTCCGACGAGACGATCTCGTCCTGCACAGATACTTCCTGAGCAGCTTTTTTTGCCGGCTTTCCGTTCACGGTAACGTTCCCGGCTGATATCATTTCCTTTGCACGCTGACGGCTGCGAGCTATCCCGCGCTCAACCATTTCAGCGTCAAGCCTTGCCATTATCTTCAAACCTTTCCCGGATATATCCTGCCATTTTTTCAGCCGTCAGTCCAAGCTCGTCAAGACAGTCCTGAACAGGTGCCTGCTTCACAAAACCGCTTGCTGTAACACGGCTATAATCTCCGGAATAACCTATCTCAAGCAACCTGTCCCCGACCATTTCGGAAATACTTCCCTCGCCGCAGGATTCCTCAAAAAATACGATATGCTTATAGCCTGCTATCTCACTGATTATGCTCCTGCTCAGCGGATAGATCTTCGTGAGCTTCAACAGGTCGCATTTTATTCCGTCAACAAGAACTGTCTTCTGCGCAAGGAACGCATCGTTGTAGATCCTTCCGTAGGTTATTATCAGTATACCAGAATTATTCTGGCGCATGAACAGATAGTCCGTGTTGAGATAATTCGTGTTGAAGGAGGCGTTCTCAGCTCCGCGGGGATACCGTATCGCGGCAAGTCCCTTGTTGACGTATATCGCCTTCTGCATACACATTTTCAGCTCCTCATAGCATGAGGGCGAATAGATAACCGTGTTAGGTATAGTAGTGAGCATAGGCACATCAAACATTCCCTGGTGAGTTTCACCGTCCTCGCCGACTATACCGGCACGGTCGATGCCGAGAACGACATGGAGCCCGCCGATAGCTACATCGTGTATGAGCTGGTCATATGAGCGCTGGAGAAACGTCGAATATACGGCAAATACCGGTATCTGCCCCATAGAAGCAAGTCCTCCCGCAAATGTCACAGCATGCTGCTCAGCAATGCCGACATCAAAGAAGCGCTCCGGGAAACGGTTGTGGAAAAACTGCAGACCCGTACCGTATTTCATAGCGGCAGTTATCGCGCATATCCTGTCGTCCTTTTCAGCCATTTCAACAAGCTCCCTGCCAAATACGGTAGAATAGCTGTCGGTCGCCGAGACCTCCGGATTACCGGTGGATATGTCAAATTTTGAGATGCCGTGGTACTCTCCCGGATTATTCTCAGCCGGGATGTATCCCCTGCCCTTCATTGTCTTAACGTGTATGAATACCGGCTTGCGGTATGATTTTGCAACGTGCATTACTTCCTCAAGCTCATCAAGATTGTGACCATTGACCGGACCGAGGTAGATAAAGCCCATATCCTCGAACAGAGTGCTCTGCTCAAGAAGCTTGTACTTTACGGAATCCTTGACGTATTTTATTCCTTTTGAAACTCCGCTGCCGACAAGCGGGACCTTGCCGAGCCCCTTCTCGACAGTCCTCTTTGTGCGAAGGTATTTCTCAGTATTACGCAACGAGGTGAGATACCTTGCAACTGCTCCGACGCTCTTGGAGATCGACATATTGTTGTCGTTCAGGATGACTATAAGGTTCAGTTCTTTCTCACGTCCGGCGTTATTCATCGCCTCGTAGAACATTCCTCCGGTCATTGCGCCGTCACCTATTACCGCAACTGAATAATTGTCACTGCCGCGAAGCTTCATAGCCTCCGCGATCCCGCAGGCTACCGATACAGACGTACTGCTGTGACCGCAAATGAACGAGTCGTGCTCCGATTCATCAGGCTTCGGAAATCCGGAAATACCGTTTTTCTGGCGAAGTGTAGAGAATTTCTGATATCTCCCCGTCAATATCTTATGTGTATAGCTCTGGTGACCTACGTCCCATACGATCTTGTCCTCCGGCGAGTTGAAATTACGGTGTAAAGCCATTGTCAGCTCTACCGCTCCGAGGTTTGAAGCAAGGTGACCGCCGTTCCTTGAAACTGTTGTGATGAGCAGCTTCCTTATCTCCCCGCACAGCCCCCTGCACTGTTTTATAGACAGCTTTCTGAGGTCACCGGGCAGGTCAAGCTCCGCAAGCGATACCTTTTCTTCCTGAATATTATTGTCCTTCATTTTATACGATACGGAATTTTTCCGCTCTCCTTATTGAATTATTTGTTTCTCTTAAGCAGGCTTTCTGTAAGCTCCCGCAGAAAACCAGTATTTTCAAAATTTTCAAGGATAAGCATAGCCTCATCTGTTATCCCAGAGGCTATCTCACGCGCTTTTTCAACTCCGTACAGTGTAACGAAGGTCGTCTTGTTCTCCTCCTCGTCGCTGCCGACAGGCTTGCCGAGCTCCTCAGTAGTGCTCGTTACGTCGAGTATATCGTCGATTATCTGGAAGGCAAGTCCGAGTGTATAGCCATAGTCTGAGGCTGCCATCAGCTTTGCTTCATCAGTCACACCTGCACATATACAGCCCATTACACACGAGACCGCAAGCAGATCACCAGTCTTATGGCGGTACATATTCCTGAGGTTTGCCTCATCAACATCAGTACGCTCCTCATTTTCCATATCAATGACCTGTCCGCCGCCCATTCCGGCTCTTCCGGCAGCAGCAGCAAATCTGCCGATGATACTTACCTTCTGTTCGGCTGTGAGCTCATCAGCTCCGGCAATTATCTCAAAAGGAAGCACTGTAAGTGCATCGCCGGCAAGTATAGCCATTGCTTCGCCGAACGCCTTGTGACATGAGGGCTTTCCCCTACGGAAATCATCGTTGTCCATAGCCGGAAGATCATCGTGTATAAGCGAGAAGGTGTGCATCATTTCAATGCCGGCTGCCGGTGCAGCTGCCTTTCTCCAGTCACCTCCGCAAGCCTCGCAGAAAGCATAGACAAGCACCGGACGGATTCGCTTTCCGCCGGCTTCAAGGGAATAATTCATCGCGTCAATAAGATTTTTCTGAGGCATCAGTTCCTCAGTACACGCATTATACTTTTTCAGATTCTCCTCGGTAAAGCTGATATACTCCGAGAATTTTTCTTTGAAATTTTCACTCATTTTCATTTTTCGGGAGCATCTGCACCCTTATCCTCCGTTATTTTTATCTGTGCCTCGTCAAGCTGTTTGCGGCATACTGCGGAGAGCTTCACGCCCTCACCGTACAGGTCAACTGCCCTGTCAAGCGGTATATCGCCCTTTTCAAGCTCTGCGACTATAACTCCGAGCCGCGCGAGGTTTTCCTCAAATTTTGTATTATCTTCCATACTTCACCATTTATCAGTTACCTCAGCTTTTGCACCGCCGCTTCCGAAGCGTATCTCCACGCTGTCTCCGGGAGCAAGTTCATCAGCAGTGCTGAGCAGTTTTTCGTCCTTATATACCAATGAATAACCGCGGGAAAGCACCTTCAGCGGACTCAGACTGTCAAGCCTTGCGGTTTGCTGCGCAAGCCTTGCTCCAAGTCTTTCAATGTACCTTTCAAGCGCCTGTGAATTACGCTCCGTGAGGCTTTTTAGCCGCTCGTCAGCTACCCTCAGACGATTCTCGGGAGACTGCGCCGAAAGCCTTGCACTCAGGGCAGTAAGACGCTCCTCCGCACGCCTGAAAAGTTCTCCGGCGCATTTCTCACAGCGCGCTTCAAGCCGTTCGATCCGTTCATAAAGCAGTTCAGCATCCGGCGCTGCAAGCTCTGCCGCAGCAGAAGGCGTTGGCGCACGCATATCAGCCGCAAGATCAGCTATAGTGAAGTCAGTCTCATGCCCTACAGCCGAGATCACCGGCACCTTTGAATTATATATCGCATACGCGACCTTAGCAGTATTGAACGCGCTCAGGTCCTCGCTTGAACCTCCGCCGCGTCCGACTATTATCACATCACATCCGGCAGCCTCAGCTCGGAGCATTCCCCTGCAAACTGAATCAGGCGCACCTTCGCCCTGAACAAGAGCGTTGACAGCGTACAGCTCGCAGATAGGATACCGGCGCGAAAGAACGTTTATAACATCCCTCACCGCAGCGCCGCTGAGTGACGTGACTACACCTATTTTACGCGGCATTTCCGGCAGAGCACGTTTATGAGCCTGATCGAATATACCCTCTGCAAGAAGCTTCTTTTTAAGCTGCTCGAGAGCCGCATTAGCCGCTCCCGCCCCCTCAGGGATAATGTCACTGACGTATATCTGGTAAACTCCGTCACGCTCATAAACACCAACACTTCCGGTCACTATAACCGCCATACCGTCCTCAGGCTCGAACTTTAGCCGTGAAGCAGCCTGTGCAAACATTACTGCTTTGACAGCACTTTCACTGTCCTTCAAGGTGAAATAGATATGACCGCTCCTGTAATGGCGGACATAATTAGATATCTCGCCGCGTATCATTATGCCTTGCAGGTTTTTGTCGCCTTTCAGTATGAAGGCTAAGTATTTGTTTATCTGTGAAACTGTGATTACAGGCATTTTTTCACCCCTGTATGCTTCAGACAGCCAAATATCGCTACTCCCGCCGCATTGTCGCACGAAAACTCCGGCGCAGCAAATGATGCCTCCGGGAATTCGGAAATTATCTGCTTCCTGATGATCTGATCTGACATGACTCCCCCTGCAAATACAAGCGGCAGTCTTCCGCAGCTTTCCAGAGCAAAGCTTGTCATCCCGACGATCGTCTCAGCAATGAAGTCAAGGCAATATCTGGCTATAATCTCAGGGTTTTCTCCGCCATCGAACATTGTTCGGCACTTGTTTTCAACTCCTGAAAGGCAGCAGCTCCCGCCTTTCAGCACAGGCTTGACCTTAATCTTTTTGTCAGCATTGACAGCCAACTTTTCAAGGTCTGCTCCGCATGGAAACTTCAGTCCGAGCATCACTCCGCACCTATCCACGGCCTGTCCTGCTTTCAGGTCAAGCGAGGTACCAAGTTCACTTACCCGTATCATAAGGTCGTCATCCGGCTCGCAAAGCAGACAGTCAGTCGTTCCTCCGCTTACATGAAAGGCGATGAACCGCTCGTTAACAAGGCTCAGTCTGTCCGCAGAATAGAGCGCAGCAAGGATATGCCCCACCTGATGAGAGGTAGAATACACCGGGATCCGGTCTACCGCTGAAAGCGAACGCGCAAAGCCCTCGCCGCACAGAAAACATGGCATATACGAACCTTCAGCATCACGCGGGCGCACTGAAGCTGTCACAGCCTCCGGGATGCTGATATTATTCCCGCTGAAAAGCTGCTCCACCATTTCCGGGAGCTGCTTTGTATGGTGGAAAACAGCGTCACTCTGACGCAAACCAAGTTCTCCCTGCTTTACAGGGAGAAGCCGTTTCGCTTGAAAGATACGGTTCTCATCGCTGTTATATACCGCTGCCGAGGTTGTGTAATTGCTTGTATCTATACCGAGAAACTCAGGCATTTGCGGCCTCTTCCTGCTTTTGTCTGTCCCTTGAAAAGGCACCGAGAACACCGTTTATGAACGATGTATCCTCCTGATAGGTATAGGTCATTGAAAGCTTTATGGCTTCGCTGATAGCTGCATTCATCGGGGTATTATCGTCGTATATGGACTCATAGAGCGCTATCCTCAGAATAGCAAGGTTCAGCTTTGAGATCCTCGAAATGCTCCTGGACTTGCTGTAGCCGGAAATTATCCCGTCAAGCTCCTCAGCGTGCTCAAGAGTACCCTCCACGATCTTCCTGACTTCGTCGTTTACAGTTATCTCATCGATCTCCTCGGCGATATCATAAAGCTCCTGTATATCATCATCGCGCAGAAGCTGCTCAAATACCAGCTTGAAAGCGCTGTCTCTTATCTCACGTCTTGTCATTTAAACTCTCCTTTATTTTTAAGCTTTTTATACGTCGTATCATTCAAAAACTACTCCGCTGACCGTAACATTGACCCTTGCAACTGCAATGCCTGTCATATTCTGGACGTTTTCCTTGACAGCGGTCTGAACCTCCTGAGCAACTGCACAGGCTTTCTCGCCGCTCTTAACAATGATGCTTACGTCAATTGCTGCAACGTCACTCATCATCGCTACCTTGATGGGGCCGTTCTTCCTGAGCCTGCTCATTTTATTGACCTCGCCGCCGAGGCCTGCTACTCCCCTGACATCGAGGGCAGCAAGCCGGGCTACGGTTATTATAACATCGTCAGATATTTTAAGTCTGCTCTTGACTTCCTCTTTAACAACTTCCATTTTGGACCTCCGGTCTGCATAGATTTGAGTGTATTTTTTAACCGAACCGGTGAATACACTCCCACATTTATATTATACCAAAATAATTTCAGCTTTTCAACTACTTTACTTCAAAAATTCTTATATTTTCTGCCGGTAACTGAGTTTCCCCCATAATTATGTCCTTTATGGATGCTGCCTGAGACTTGTCAAGCCCCTCAGTCTTTACAACGACCTTCGCTGTTTCTCCATCAAGATAGGCTACACAGTCATCAAAGCCCTGCGCACGGACAAGCGATTCGATCGTACCTTCTGACTCTATGAGCTTGGATACATTAACAGCATCAAGCGCATTCACTACCATTTCGTTCTCGGTAAGGTCGCCTCCCCCGATTATTGTCTGGAGCGTCTGGACCGCTTCATCCCTTCCATTCATTTTGTCGAGCCTTGCCTGTGCAAAATAGTCCGAAGCGGCAGCAGCATCAGCGTTCACGAACTCACTTTCACCGTAATGAGAGATATCACTGCTGTCCGATACCGTGACTGTCTTGTCGCTGTCCTTGCCAAGTGACGGTGCTGTCGCGTAGTTTATGTACACCGCAACTGCAAGCATGAGCGTCAGGCAGGTCATGATTATCTGCTTTTTTCCTATGATTATTGCTGGTTTTTTCATTGTTATTCTCCCTTTCTATCAAGTCCGGCAACATAGATCTTTGCCGTTGGTATGCCCAGAGCTGCTGATACAGCCCTGTATATCCGCTCCTGGACTGCAGGGATATCCCCTCCGGCGCAGAGAATCACTGCACCCTCTATCTCAGGCGCTTCTATCGTTTCGATGAGCGCGGAACGTCCGCTGCTCCCGCCTATAAGCACATATTTCTCCTCCTCCTCCGTTTTGTTCTCCGATCTGCTCTGCTTTCCCTCGGTCGCATAGACATAGCGCTGCTCGCTCCGCACCTTGAGAAATACCCTGACCTCACCTGCACCGTCGATATGCCTGAGAAATCCCTCGAGCCTCTGCTGAGTATCCGCACAGTATTCCTCCGCACTGATCGTACTCAGCTCCGGAGTATCTGCCGAACTTCCTCTGCTTCCACCGGATAATAACGACGGAAGCAATATCAGCAATATTCCAAGTGCTCCTAGAACAACGACGGCTGTCATCATGCGCTTATCCTTTTTCATGTTCTTGAATGTTTCAGGGACTTCCATTTACAACCTCCACCTCGCTCCCGAGACTGTTCCTGATGACTTCCTCTGCTGCTGCAAAGTCGTCCGAGCTGACCGTGACCCTATTAATAAATATGCTGCCGTCCTCCGAAATATTAACATCAATTACAATATCCGTACAAACTATCCCAGCGGCACTTATCTGACTGAGAAGCACCGATCCGACATTGTCAGCTGCTGTATGGGTAAGCTGTCTGTTATATATTTCAAGAGCATAGCTGCTGTCAGGCAGACTGTGTTCACCTATCTCAGGAAGCTCAAATGACGCTGCTCCATTTGCAAACGGAACTATCATAACTATCGCAAGGACGGCATCAAGCATAAGCTTCATCTGCCTGTGAAGCCGCGTTCCGCCAACAAGATTTTCCGTAAGGCATACTGCCGCTGATGCTATCGCAACAGCCGATGCTGCTGACCTGAACTGATCCATATCCTCACTCCTCACTGAATTAATATTGCCGTCGATATCATGAACATCACTGCGTAGCAGATAAGCACGCTCTGTGCGATCGCAAGCCCGCTGTCAAGGCCTTTCAGCAGCTTTGATACAGATGCTGCCGAGAACATTTCCGCTGCCGCCGACCCGACCCACATAACGAACCTGAATAGAACTATCTCAGCGGCAGGTCCGAGCATTATAAACAGGACAGCAGCTATTCCTGCCGTGCCGACCGTCGAACCGATGACGTCAAAGCTTCCCCGGACAGTTGAATATGCGTCAGAGACAGCGTTCCCGACAACAGGCACAAATCCCGATATCATGAACTTTACAGTCTTTGTCGCTGCTCCGTCAGCCTTTGCCGAGAGACTGCATTTCAGCGTCACAAACCCCGTGAAAAGGGTCATGATGACTGTCATTCCCCATGTGACGATCTTTTTTATTAGTGCTATAAAACTGTCAACTGATGTATTCGGAAAAACGCTTCCTGATACTGCAAGCGCTGCCGTAAGCCCGAGCACAGGTACAAGATAGCTTCGTGATAGACCTACTGTCATTTCAGATGCAGTCAGCGCCGCAATATTGTAGAAGCCGCCGGAAGTTATCCCGCCAGAAGCTATCATGATCCCTGCAAGTACCGGAACAAATACAGCTATAAATCCTCCGGCAAGCTCTATCGCTTCAAGTGCTCTGCTGTAGACATTTGTAAGCGGCTGAAGTGTCACCGTAACTGTGGTCATAACGCAGATCATGTCATACATCCGGGACTGTGTCCCCTCCGGAATAAGTCCGACTCCCGCACTGCGTATCACCGCCGTAAAAACAATTACAATAAGAAGCGCTCCAAGCATTTTCATAGGCGCCGATGCACGCTTTTTCGCAGCTGTGATAACCTCTTGCCATATATCTCCAAAGCTAAGATCCTTGATATCACTCATTCTGTAGTCAACTCCGCTGTCGCTCAGAAGCTCGTCCACCTGACTGGATATCTCAGCTTCATCTTCTTCAAGCCCAGCACTTGCCTCAAAGGGGACAGCAGCCCAGAGTACAAGAAAAATCAGCGGTATGATCAATAAAAGTCTTCTCATTCCATCACCTTACGATCCCGCATATCAGCTCAACAAGTGCCCGGACTACCGGAATACTCATGAAGGTTATCGCTCCTCTGCCCCATAGCTCGGCAGCCGAAGCTATTGCCGATTCCCCGCTGTCCTTGCAGATTTCGCAGGCTATCTGTGTAATGAAACAAATAGCTGCTGCTTTGAAAATTAGCGAAATATAGCTCTCCGAAATACCTGCATCTTCAAAAATACCGCTTATTTCTCTGAGCATTGGTTCAGCCATTGCTGCAAAAACACAGAGTACAGCACTGCAAGCTGCAAGAGCTGTAAGTAATGACTGTTCGCGGTTATACTGCCTAAGAAGTACAGCAAGGACCGCCGCAGCTACACAGAAAACTGCGACAGAAAAACAATTATCTACCATAAGCCGAACACCGTTTTTACAGTCTCAAAAAGATTGCCGATCTCCTGCACTATAACCACAAGTACAACTATCAGCCCGGCAAGCGTCGTCATCATCGCCTGTTCCTCGCGTTCCGCCCGCTTGAGTACAAGGTTCAGGACAGCTACTATTATGCCTGTTCCGGCAATTTTAAAAATCAGATCAATGTCCATCACAATCCTCCGCTATATAACAAGAATACCTGTCATCACTCCGAGAAGCACTCCGACGCTGCGATACATCCGCCCCTTCTGGGTATAGTTTTTATCACGCTCAGCTTCAATACGGCCAAGCCTCTCGTTCAGCGCGGCAATTCCCGATATCTGCCCCTCTGTATCAGTCCTGCCAAGCATATTGCCAAATTCTTCAAGAAGCTGTTGTTCCTCGCGGGGCAGCTCCTGCACAGACAAAGCATCATGCCATTCCTTGTGGAAATCCTTGCCCTGCACAAAAAACTCAGGAAGAAGCTGGATAAAGCATAGCCTGGAAAACTCTTGTTCTTTCTTCGCTTCCCGGACAAGTTCATATACATCCGTTCCTAAAAAACGTATCTTAACGGCTGCGAAGCTGAAAAGTGAACCTATCGATCGGCAAAGCTCCCGGCTCTCCCACAGTCTAACAGAAAAAGCTCCGCCTGCTAATGCACCGGCAAAAGTGAACATGAGCGCTGCTAACAGTCTAAAGAACATCGATGAGCCTCCTTATCTCACGAACAGCTGACGGCTCTTTGCTGCCGCTCAGAATAACAGCATGAGTGAAAACATTCTTCCTGATAAGTACTTTCGCGAACTCACGTTTCATGAGATCGTCAAATGAACCTGCGTGTATCGTGGCTGCAAAACGTATGCCGCTTCCTTGAGCTGAGATAAATGCTTCCACATCATCCGAAGCAGCTATCTCGTCACAAAAAATAATATCCGGTGACATTGTTCTAACGGCTGAAAGAATTCCCTGACTTCGCTGATATCCGGTCAGAATGTCCGTAAGCGCTCCTACGTCATTCGTTGGAACTCCGTTCTCGCAGGCGGCTATCTCGTTGCGTTCGTCAATGAGTGCTGTCTTTGTACAATTCCCAAAGGAGCGGCAAAGATCTCGCAATATGGTCGTTTTTCCAGAGTTGACACTTCCGCAGATAAGAATACCTGTTGAGTTGCGACAGCTTCTGAAAATCTCATCAGCACAGCCGATAACCTCACGGGCAATACGGAAGTTCAGTGAAGAAAAATCATGTATTGAAGCTTCAGCGGTCTCAGAAACTGTTCCGGTCACGCCCACTCTTATACCTCCCGGAAGAACAAACCAGCCCTCCCGAAGCTCCCGAGGACAACTGTGCAATGAATAACGACATAAAACTTCAACAGTTGAATTAATCTCCTCAGCACTTATTATCATTGCAGCAGAATTTGAAGCACTCATAGTTAGCCCACCTGAAATCGTCAGAAATTTGCTGCTCCCGGGGTATGTGAGCGACAATGGTCTGCCGGATCGGAGTCTGACCTCAGAGAGTTGCGCTGTATCGTTCGGATTTAGCTGCAAAAGAGCTCTCCTTATCCGTTCAGGCAGATATGCTGTGATTGTCCTGAAGCTTGTACTTCTTTGCAAGTTTATCACTCCCTTCACTAAATTCTATTCATGTACAAGCTACATTATTACAAAAAAAGGGCGCTCATGCGCCCATAAAAAAACAGCACGCCGAAGCGTGCTGTAATTTTTGATTATTCCTTTACACCACCGAGTGCAACACCGGCAATGATAAATCTTGAAAGTGCAATGTAAGCAATGATGATCGGGATGATCGAGAAGGCGATACACATATAGTTTACGCCGTAATCGTATACCTTATCATTGGATGAAATTGCCTGAATCATCATAGGAAGTGTACGCTTGTGGTCCTCCTTACTAAGAAGGATCATTGAAGGTGTATAGTAGTTGTTCCATGTAGCAACGAAAGCAAATATAGCCTGTACTGCTATAGCGGGCTTCATCATAGGAATAGCGATCGTCAGGAACGTCCTGAACTCACCGGAACCATCAATACGGGCTGCCTCAACTATATCAAGCGGGAAGGATGACTTCATGTACGAGCGCATGAAGAATACAACCGCAGGCGCCGCTATTGCGGGAAGTATCAGAGGCCAGTATGTATCGTGGAGATTCATCTTGATCATGAACTGAATGAAACCGGCAGAAGTAACCTGCACAGGTACCATCATAATGAGGAGGATGAAGGTGTAGGAGATCTCCTTAAGCTTGAAATCATAAACCTGTATTCCGTATGCAGTCATTGCTGAGAAGAATACAGTAAGGAATGTTGCTGAACAGGTGATTATCAAGCTGTTCCTGTAGCCGTAGAAGGGCTGGAATGCTGTCTTGAACGGCTCTTCGTTGAACATTGTTTTAATGTTTTTAAAAAAATGACTACCGGGTAAAAGTGAGAAACCACCAGCGATATCTGTAGAGCTTCTTGTTGCATTTACAAGAAGAATATAGATAGGCAGCAGACAGATAACAGTCAGGATAATAAACCAAATAACAAGAATTGTTGATTTGAGTCTGATCTTGAACATATAGTTATCTTTACCCTGTCCGTAAACAGAATTCATATTACTCATATACTCAGACCTCCAAACTGTTTGCTCTGCATCTTAGCCTGCTTTTCAAGCTTCTTGCGCTGCTTTTTCTTTGCAATCGCGTCAACGTCTCTGTTAAGATAGAACGTAATCGAGCCGAGAGCAGCAGTAATAATAAACAGGATAACAGAAGCAGCACCCGAATAACCGTACAGATAGTCCTCAGACGGCTTGTTCTTAAAGTTCTCATAAATGTATACAGCAACTGTTCTGAGGTTCTTATTAACAGCACTTCCTGTATGATACATAAACGGAATATCGAACATCTGGAGACCACCGATCATGGATGTTACAAGAGTATATACCATGATAGGACTGAGGAGGGGCAGAGTGATCTTTCTGAAAACCTGTCCACTTGACGCACCATCGATGCTTGCAGCCTCGAAAAGTGACGGATTGATACCCATGATACCTGACATGAGCATGATCATTGTGTTACCGAACCAAAGCCAAGTCTGAATGAACATGACGACAAATCTCGGCTCCCATACACCGTGAACAAACTTAACGAAATCATCAGAGTTTGTTGATTCGATATCCTTTACAATTCCCATGCTATGTAATATCTGGTTAACAGCACCGTACTTTGACTCAGAACAGAGTGACAGGAACAGTACCGCAACAGATGCAGCCGTTATGATATTTGGCATATACATTACGACCTTGAAAAATCCCTTGCCGGGGATCTTGAGCTTAGCGTCAGTAAACCATACTGCAAGAGAAAGTGACAGAATGATCTGAGGTATAAAGTTACCGATCCAGAGGATCAGTGTATTCTTCAAAGACTGAACAAAATCACGGTGCTGAACATGATAACCGTGCTTTTTATTTTCCTTGTCGATAATAGCGACCTGTTCATCCTCAGGAAGCTCGTAGAAAGGAGTTAAATTTCCGTTCTTATCTTCAACAAGAGTTTCAAGCTCGAAAGGATTATCTGCTAATACGATTTCCTCGTTGTAGGAAGTATCAAAAACGATCTTGTTATAGTTGTCGAAACCGACGTACTTGCTCGTTTCTGTATCGTTACCGTAGAAACTGAGCTTAAATGTGTTTATAAGTGGCCAAAGTTGAAAAAAGAAATAAATAACAAAAAACGGCAATATGAAAATATAGCCGTACTTAGCATAGCTAATAGACTTTATACGTCTCTGTGCAGCTGATGCCATAGCACACACCCTTTCATAAAGAGTTAGAAATTATAAATAGCTGCCTATGGAGCATAAGCTCCACAGGCAACCATTCAGATTAAAAAGCTTAGTAAGACTGATTAGTTAAGACCAGAAGGATTCTTCTTGTTAACTTCTTCCTTGAATGCTTCAACTGTCTTATCCCAATCGTCGCCGTTCTTGCAGTAGTTCTCAGTTACAGCAGTAAGGAATGCAGACTTGATAGAAGAATCGTAAGGTGTGATAAGACCCTTAAGGTCAATCTTCTGAGCGTTAGCGTGGAGAGGCTCGAAGTAGTTCTGACCACCGAAGTTAGTCTTGATCTCTTCGTTAACATCACCAGCAGCTACAACCTCGTTCATAACAGAAACGCTGTTAACATACTCAGGCTTGCTCTTGGAGTAGCTCTTCATGGACTCAGGATTTACAACTGCAGTGTAGATGAACTTCTGAGCTTCCTCAGCGTTATCTGTCTTCGGGTTAACAACCATCCATGTACCGCCCCAGAAATACGGATCCGGTCCCTGGATGAGCTTCCACTTACCAGCGGAGTTAGAAGAAGCATCCTTTACGAAGCCGCCGAGACCCCATGTAGAAGCGAAGTAACCCATGCAAGCGCCGTCCTTACCAGCAGGTACCCACTCATTGGACCACTGCTCGTTACGAGTTACACCGCCGTTGTCCCAGAGAGTCTTTGCATAGTCAGCGAATGTCTTGCAGCTTGAATCAACTACGAGAACGCCACCCTTTGTCCAAGCGCTATTTCTGTTAGCAGCAAATACCTGCCACATACCACCAAGTGAGTCAGCGAGAGCAACCTTGTGGTCAGACTTCTCTGCGATCTCAGTAGCAGCAGCTACGAACTTATCCCAGTCTGCAACCTTCTCCTGCATCTCTTCAGGAGTCTTTACGCCGAGATACTTCTCAGCGAGCTCTGCATTGTAAGCGAAACCGCCGGGGCATGACTGCCATGATGCACCAACCATCTTGCCCTCGTTAGCGCCCTTTGTAGCTCTACCGATCTCGTTGGTGTATGCAAATGTGTCTGTGAAGTTGTCCTCAGTGAAACCAAGAGCCTCGAGAGGAGCAGCCTTTGTATCGTCGTTGATGAACTTGAGAGCCCAGTCAGCTTCTGCGAAGTAAACATCGATGTCCTGACCAGCGAGGAAGAGGTTATCGAGGTTTGCAGGAGCTTCTTCACCCTTACAGCTCATGTTCTTGAAGTTAGCCTTGCTTGCATCGCCGCCATTTGCTTCCCAGAGTTCGAGAAGAGCAGGAGCATCGTTGCCGTCCCAAGCAACTACTGTGAACTGGCTTCCGCCTGTTCCGAGTGTTACAGCACCAAGGTCAAGTGAGTTGGGCTTAGCTGTAGCTGTGTTGCTGGGAGCATCTGTAGCAGGCTCAGAAGAGTTGCCAGCCTCAGAATTGCCCTCTGTTGCATTGCCGCCCTCTGTAGCAGCAGCACCTGTTGTTGCAGCCTTAGAATCGCTTGAATCATCGCTTCCGCATGAAGCAAGAGCTGTAGCGGACATTGCGAGAGTAGCAACTAAAGCTAATGTTCTCTTAAGTGTGTTCATTGGTATTTTCCTCCTTAAATATGTATATTATGCTTCACTGGTAGCATAATATGAATGGATAAAGTTTCGGTTCAGCTTTGGCTTTTTCAGCTGCGGAATGTCCTCCGCTGCATATTTCAGCCTTGCCTCTCCGCCGCTGACCATACAGGGCAGCTATTACCAAGACGTTTGGGTCTGTGTAATCTTTCCACAATCGAAGTCTGAGGGAAGTTCCCGCAGGCATACTGATTGCTTTTGTACTTCAAATATACAGCATTTTTCTTTCAAAGTCAATGCTTTATATCGTTCTTTAATATTTTTTGTGCTTACTGTACATTTTCAACAGCGTTTTATTGTCGATAATAACATATTTCAAAACGTTAAAATTAAAAAGTTACAAAACGGTAAAAGCATTTTTCGCTCTTATTTCACAAATTATTCACTATACTTTTATTGCTATTGACCAACGGTTACAAATTCTGCCAGTTCAGCGACCTGTTTTTGTGTCAGTTCGTCTACATAAAGCAGTTCCTCTACGCTCCCGAAGCCGTGTATGCTCTCACGAAGCCGTATTATCCCATCTGCTGCTTCTCCGTCGATTCCAGGGAGCAGCATCAGTTCCTCCCTTGTAGCAGTGTTCAGATCTATCGGTACAAGCTCTTCAAGCGTCGGCTCATGCTCTGTCCAAGGCTCTGTCACGGTATTTTCAGTCGTTTCCGGCTCGCTCGAAGCCTCGGTAGTGACTTGCACTGCGGCCTTCTCCGTGACAGGCTCTGTGTACTCTGCCCCGACAACACATATATGCTCCTTTATTTGCATAAATGTTCCCTCACCAATTCCGCTGACATTCATTATCTCCTCAATATTGTGGAAATCTCCGTTTGTCTCACGGTACTGAACTATCGCACGCGCTCTGGTTTCTCCGATACCGTCAAGCAGACAGAGCTCCTCAGCCGATGCGGTGTTCAGATCAAGCAGGATCTCATCATACGGAATCGTTTCAGGTTCTGTTGTACTTATAACTGTTCCAGAAGATATGATCATTTTTGCCGGCTTTGAGACATCTGCTGAGGTTGTTTCTGTTATTGGTTCAAGCCGCGAAAATCTGAAATCTTCTTTCTTTTCATCGTCGCCGAAAAGAAAAAGCGAAACTGTAGCAGCAACCATTGCGACTATCCCGGCAAGCAGTATTTTTAATTCCTTGTCTTTCATAAGCAGTCCTCACCTGCTGTATCAGGCTGCCTCCGCCCTGTCAGCATAAAGCTTTAGTATAAGGCTCGCATCGACCGCAGTTATCATTCCGTTTCCGTCCATATCAGCAGTATAAAGTCTCGATCGAGGTATGAGTGAACCTCCGTCATTGAGCTCAGCATAATGCCTCAGCACAAGCGTTGCGTCCCTCGCATCGACCATACCGCTCCCGTCAGCATCGCCCATTTCGCAGAAAACAAAGCTTGCAGCATCTGACGCGAAGCTGTCAGCCGTTGGCGCATATCTTATGAGGAACATCTGCTTAATCGACGGCATATCTCCGGACGACCAGCTGCACCCGAACCAAATCCAGAACTGTTCAGATTCAGATGTGCCGTATCGTCCGCCTGCCTTCTCGATGAATGAGCTTGTGCTGCTGTAGCCCCACAGATCAGCCATAAGCTCGGGAGCAGCCGGGTTATCGGCTATATTCAGAGCTATTTCGTACATATCAGAGTTTTCAAAGCTTACCGCTCCGTTTTCATCGGTAATGACCCTCGGAACAGTTACCGGTGCTTCCGGTGCTTTATCTATAATATACTCGACCGGCTCACTTGCAAACATCCCCTCACCTGCTCCGACTTGCAGAATAAGCCTCTCGCCCGGAATCACCCTGAACGCCTTTTCCAGTGAAGCGCCTGAGGTAAGGTACTGCCCGGGTATAAGCCTTACAGACGACGGAGTATAGTCTTCTTTCCCCTCGCCTTCGACCTTGTAGACAAGTCTGTCCGCCAGATCATTCGGGATGAATCCAAGAGTTTCAGAAGCGTAGTCAATTGTTAGCTTCGGCAGAACGGAACGTTCAGGCACAATAACCTTCGTCACGCTGCCGTCAGTCGAGACATCGAGCGTTTGTCCTGCGTATTTTCCGATATTTTCCCCGCTAAGGACCGGAGTACCGTCAGGCGCAAAAAGCTGTGTATCATCAGGGAAGTATACCGTCTCAGTCTCAAGGTCGATATCAACACGCTCCCTGATAATGCGTATCACCGCCTGACTATCGTCAAGCCCCTCCTTGCTCAGTGTGAGAATTATCTCTGTTTCTCCGTAATCCAGATTCATCAGCACGCATTGTTGGTTAGCCTCGATCTCGTATTCATTATCCGCGATTTCCGCGTTCGTAAACGGATATATCCAGAAGGAATAGCATGATGCAGGGAGCTTGATAACAAATTCTCCGTCGATAACTTCGCTGTTATAGCCTGTCATCCCGTCCGACCAGAGTAAACCGTTTATCTGCGGCTTTTCAGGGTAGAAGGTCTTTTCAATAAAGTGCAGCCTATCAGATGTTGCAGAAATGGTTACCTTCTCAGTAATGCTGACAGGTCCGGTATATGGGACATATTCCCCGCCGTTCAGCGAGACAAGCAGCTCGCTGCCGGTCCTTGAAGATACACTGACACTTTCACCGTGTGCGACCTGTCCTTCCATGTGAGAGAACTCTATGCTTCCAGGATCGTCTGCAAGTACCTTGATCGGCAGATTCCCCATTATCTGGTAGATATCAGAGGTTGCAAAGATCTCTTTATAGTCTTCATAAAGGATTCCGGCATTTTCGTACATTTCACCATCATCAGGGGTAAGTCCTTCATACAGGCTCTCCTTCAGCCCGGCAAGCATTTCCTCCTTTTCCTCATCAGTGCAGACACCGTCAAAGCTTTTAACATCGAACCACTCTGTTCCGTCAGAGCTAAGAAAGCTCTCGCCCTCGCTTACAGACGCTTCAAGTGAAGTATAAGTGCAGCTTCCGAAAAGATCACTGAGCTCGCCAGACTCCTTGTCCTCCGCGATCACATTACCTTCAGAACTGGTCAGAAAACCTCCGTTTTCATTATGCAGCTTCACCTCAACGCTGAATACCTCATCTTTTGCAACATTTATATTCTCATCCAGATCAATGGTTATGTACCCGCTGAGCCCGCTTTTTCCGCTTGCGGCTGAAAAAGCTGTTCCGGAGGAGGGATCACTCATATCAGTAAGCTCCTTATAGACCGTCACTTCATAATCAGTCCCCGGAGCAAGGATATATGTTGCTACGGATTCAAGCTCCATATCAGCTCCGGCTGTAAAAATATTTGCCGCATAGAGACTTCCGTTATCCGTATCCGCACGGAAGCTCTGAACCG
>ODAI012360766.1_pt1 | contig 19096 bp, 18 predicted proteins | sample 1539321 | NCBI WGS metagenome assembly ODAI01 (sample SAMN02144231, study PRJEB22623) | gut metagenome | biome: sheep rumen | host: Ovis aries | place: New Zealand
AGGCGGTGCGCGAGGTGCTTGATTCCATCCGCGTAATCGTAGATGCAAACGAGGAGAAATTCCGCCGCGATGCACTTCTGGAGCGTCTGGTCAATCCGGAGCGTCAGATCAAATTCCGCGTGCCGTGGATCGACGATCAGGGCAATGCACATGTCAATACCGGCTACCGCGTACAGTTCAATTCCGCGATCGGCCCGTATAAGGGCGGTCTCAGACTGCACCCTTCCGTCAACATCGGCATCATTAAGTTCCTCGGCTTCGAGCAGATCTTCAAGAACAGCCTTACCGGTCTTCCTATGGGCGGCGGCAAGGGCGGTTCTGACTTTGACCCCAAGGGCAAGTCTGACCGTGAGGTAATGGCATTCTGCCAGAGCTTTATGACTGAGCTTTGCAAGCACATCGGTCCTAACACTGACGTTCCTGCAGGTGATATCGGTGTCGGCGGAAGAGAGATCGGATATCTCTACGGCCAGTATAAGAGGATCAGAAATGAGTTCACAGGCGTACTTACAGGCAAGAGTATGCAGTGCGGCGGTTCGCTCATCAGACCTGAGGCAACAGGCTACGGCGCAGTTTACTATGCAGTTGAGATGCTCAAGCACTTCGGTGACAGCATAGAGGGCAAGACCGTTGCAGTTTCCGGCTTCGGCAACGTTGCATGGGGCACTATCAAGAAGGTAAACGAGCTCGGCGGCAAGGTAGTAACTATCTCCGGTCCTGACGGCTACATCTATGATGAAGACGGCATCAGCACTGATGAGAAGGTAGATTACCTCCTCGAGATGAGAGCCAGCTGCAGAAACAGAGTTCAGGATTATGCTGACAAGTTCGGCGTTCCTTTCTTCGCAGGCAAGAGACCTTGGGAAGTTAAGGCTGACATCTATATGCCTTGCGCAACTCAGAACGAGGTAGAGATCGATGACGCTAAGAACATTATCGCTAACGGAGGTAAGTACTACGTTGAGGTATCCAATATGCCTACAACTCTTGAGGCTGTTGAGTATCTGAAGGCTAACGGCGCTGTTGTTGCTCCTTCTAAGGCTGTCAATGCCGGCGGTGTTGCAGTTTCCGGTCTTGAGATGAGCCAGAACTCTATGAGATACAACTGGACTGCTGAAGAGGTAGACAACAAGCTCAAGGACATTATGAAGAACATCTTCAAGTCTTCTATCGAGGCTGCTAACAAGTATGGCAAGGGCGATGATCTTATCGCAGGCGCTAACATCGCAGGCTTCCTGAAGGTCGCAGAGGGTATGCTCTGGCAGGGTGTTTGCTGATAAAGTTATACCGATCCTTTCGCGCAGGCTCCCGCTGACTGCGGGAGAGACCTCTGCGCAGATCATTATGTTTTGAGGTCTTTCGCATATGAACGGTCATTCGGCCGGACTTAATGTGTTGGTGCATGAGCTGGTTCATGCGGCTCATACCTCATAAATAACAAAAGCTCCGCAAAGGCAATAGCTTTTGCGGAGTCTTTTTTAGCAAAGTGCTGTGATATATTTGTCACAGCACTCTTTTCTTTGTGCATATATACAAAAGTGATGGATTTGTCACTTTTCCTGTTGACAAATGCCTATCAATGTGATATTATTGTCACATCAGGTGAGAAATAAATCACACTTAAAATAAAATGGAGGAAACAGATATGAAAACAAACACTACGGTATTCGATGAAAAGACACAGGTGAAGATCGACAGGCTGACGGCGCAGTACAAGGATAAGAGCCTGAGCCGCTCTGAGAGACAGGAGGTATTGAGAGAGCTTAACCATGTCAGGTATGCAGCGGACCCCCGCCCCTCGATCTCGCTGCGGAAGCAGACAGTATATGAAGCAGTGATCTGGTTTTTAGACACGATAGTTTTCGGCTGCATCACCTTTACAAAGAACGAGATGAACGAAGGCTTGGGAAATGTCTTTTCATTAGTGCTGTTCACTGCTATGATGATAACTGTCCTGTTTGTTGTGGCAGCTGAGCGCAAGTATAAGAAAGAGCCCGACGATGAGCTTTCCCTGAAAAGCAAGAAGCGCGCCTCGGAGCTTGCCATGCTGACCATGCTGATAATACTGGCAGCGGTAGGTTGGGCAGTGTTCACCGTAATGGAGAAGACTTTTGCCCTGAACACCGATAACTGGCTGGGGCTGTTCTGCACGGGAGTGTTCCTGTATTCTTTTCTTGACAAGCTGTTTTTCCTGATGATCGAAGGCAAGGACGCTCAGGAGGATGAATAATGGCAGAATTTACTACGAGACTAAAGGAGCTGCGAGCGGCTAAAAATATGAAGCAGGGCGAGCTTGCAGACCTTGTGGGAGTTCGTCGGGAAACGATAATAAGGCTTGAAAAAGGGCTTTATAACCCCTCACTCAAGCTGGCGGTGGCTATAGCCAGAGTTTTCGGCTGCACGGTCGAAGAGGTATTCATTTTTGATGAAGAATAAATAACGGCATTCGGGCGCGTTTATGTCCGGATGCCGTTTTGTTTCTCATCTTGCAGACCGAAAAATTCACATATCCCAACCACCTTTTAGCTTTTTGTATAATTTACAGGGAAAGCCCTTTACTTTTTATGTATATTATGCTATAATGCTTTTGTATGATATCCGCACCGACCGAAGAGTGAAAGGAGAGGAAAAATATGGCTGTAGATGTTTCAAAGATGCCAAGGCTGGGCTTCGGCCTGATGAGACTGCCTGAGGCAGACGGCAAGATCGATATCGACACTGTCTGTAAAATGGTAGATAAGTATATGGAGGCTGGCCTCAATTATTTTGATACTGCCTATGTTTATCACGGCGGAAATTCCGAGTCGGCAGCAAAAAAGGCTATTGTTGAACGGTACCCGAGGGACAGCTTTTACCTTGCGACAAAGCTGCCTGCATGGTGTATAAAGACCCCTGAGGACAGAGACAGGATCTTTAATGAGCAGTGTGAGCGTGCAGGAGTGGAATACTTTGATTTCTACCTTCTCCATTCTATCGAGGAGGGCGGAAACTATGACACCTATGAGAAGTTCGACTGCTTTAAATGGGGTGTTGAGAAGAAAAAAGAGGGAAAGATCAAGCATTTCGGCTTTTCCTTCCACGGCACTCCGGCCCTGCTTGAAAAGCTCCTTGATGATCACCCAGAGGTAGAGTTCGTTCAGATACAGCTCAATTATATCGACTGGGACAATCCCGTGATATCGTCAGGCAGGCTATATGAGATACTCAGGGAAAGAAATATCCCTATGATAATAATGGAGCCTGTAAAGGGCGGAACGCTGGCGTCACCGCCGCCTGAGGCAATGGATATTTTAAAGGCCGCAAGACCAGACGCATCTGCTGCTTCATGGGCGCTCAGGTTCGTTGCATCTCTTCCGGGAGTTATGACTATCCTTTCGGGAATGTCGAACGAGGAGCAGATGAAGGACAATCTGTCTACCTTCACCTCTTTTGAACCTTTGTCAGATGACGAGAAGAAGATCATAGAGGACGTTAAGCATATAATGCACGGCAAGCCCACCATTGGCTGTACCTCGTGCAGATACTGCTGTGACGGCTGCCCTATGGGTATACCGATACCCGATATTTTCAGCCTTATCAATACCATACGCATCTATAACGAGGGCTGGAGAGCGAAAAACTACTATAACAGCAACATTGCCGGCAAAGCGAGAGCGTCTGACTGCATCGGCTGCGGCCAGTGTGAGGGCGTCTGTCCTCAGCACCTGCCGATAATAGAGCTTCTGAAAGACGCATCATCTCAGCTTGACTGATACATAGGAGGATAATTATGGCTTGCTTTTTAGTTCCTGCCGCAGAGGCAGTTGTTACCACAATAATAACAAAAACAGTTAAGAAAAAGGAAAGAGAGCTTGAAGCGAACATTTCAGGGGCAGCAGAGGCAAAAGCAGACGAGGCACCCCGCATAAAGCTTTCGCAAAAGCTCAGCTGGCTCAATATAATGCTATGGGGCGGTTCGCTTCTTCTGATGCTCGAGCATATCTGGCACGGTGAGGTAGTTCCGTGGTTCCCGTTCCTGACGGCGGCCGCCTCGGCAGAGGAGACGAGAGCCATGCTTCATGAAATGGCGACGGTCGGGGTGTGTATGGCGCTGCTGGTAACGGCAGTCTGGGCAGTTATGGTCGCTGCTGCCGGCGCAGTTTTAAAGCGTCAGCCGGAGCCCTCTGAGCAGGACGATAAGGAGTTTGCCGTATGACGCTGCTGATAACTGTGTTTGCAGCCGTGATATCCACAGCTCTGTGGTATGTCAGGGCGCCTGAGAGCCGTATGAGACTTGGCACTCTGAGCCTTATGTACTGGGGAGCTTCCCTTATGTGGCTGGTAGATGCAGTTTTTGAGTTCATCGAGCTGAGATCCGACTTTTTCACCCCTGCACCTGCCGATATGCTCAATGACGCATTTTTAGGCCTTTCGGCAGTCGCGCTGGGGCTGGTTGTGTGGATAGCTATAGTGCTGATAAAAGATCCCAGAAACGTGCTGAAGGGGATCCTGGTCAGAAAGTAAGAATGAACGGTTTCGTTTGTGCGGAACCGTTTTTTCAAAGATATGAAGGGCGAGGTGGCCTTTGATGAATACACAAGCCAGAAGGATACTGGAAGATGTTAAAAACGGCAGCATCAGTGTTGACGATGCGCTGCTGCAGCTGAAAACAGAACCCTTTGAGGACCTTAGCTATGCAAAGCCTGACTACCACAGGGCTGTCAGGCAGGGCGCTGCTGAGGTGATCTACGGAGAGGGCAAGACCCCTGAGCAGATCATCGGGATAATAAAAGCTATGCAGCAAAAAGGGCAGCAGAGGATACTTGTGACAAGGCTGAGTGAGCAGAGCGCACAGGCAGTCTCTCAGGAGATACCCCTGCATTATGACAGCGTTTCGCGCCTTGCCTATACGGGCTCACTGCCTGAGCCCGACGGCATCGGCAGGATAGTAGTCGCGGCCGGCGGGACCAGCGATATCCCCGTTGCAGAGGAGGCCGCACAGACAGCCGAGTTCTTCGGTAATGAGGTAGTACGCCTGTACGATGTGGGCGTGTCGGGTCTTCACCGCCTGCTCTCCCACAAAGAGGAGATAATGTCAGCCTCTGTGATAATAGCTGCCGCAGGCATGGAGGGAGCCCTCGCCAGTGTGGTGGGCGGCCTTGCTGACTGCCCTGTGATAGCCCTGCCAACAAGCGTCGGTTACGGGGCTTCCTTCGGGGGGCTGTCGGCGCTGCTCGCAATGCTCAATTCCTGCGCGAGCGGAGTTTGCACGGTGAACATAGATAACGGCTTCGGAGCAGGATATCTTGCAGGAATGATAAACCATATGGAGGTAAACAAATGAGCACACTGTATTTTGACTGTTCTATGGGTGCGGCAGGTGATATGCTGACCGCGGCTCTGCTGGAGCTTCTGCCCGAGCCCGATAAGTTTGTTGAAAGGCTGAATTCCCTCGGCATACCGGGAGTGAAGTACATCAGAGAGACAGCTGAAAAATGCGGCATAACCGGCACACATATGCGCGTTACCGTTGACGGCACCGAGGAGCATGAGCACACACATCATCATGAGCATCACCATGAATACCACCACGATCACGGGCATGAGCATCATCACGAGCACCACCACCATACTTCTCTGCATGATATAGAGCATATAGTGTCTCACCTTGCCGTTTCGGATAAGGTGAAAGAGGACGTGCTTGCGGTATACGGCCTGATAGCCGAGGCCGAGAGCCATGCTCACGGAAGGCCTGTGGATCAGATACATTTTCACGAGGTCGGCACTATGGACGCCGTTGCCGACGTTACCGCAGTGTGCCTGCTGATAGAGGAGCTCTCGCCGCAGAGGATACTTTCCTCAGCCGTTCATGTCGGCAGCGGAAGCGTTCACTGCGCCCACGGCATACTGCCCGTGCCTGCGCCCGCAACCGCATATATACTTAAAGACGTTCCTGTCTATGGCGGCAGTATAGACGGCGAGCTTTGCACCCCTACCGGGGCGGCGCTTCTGAAGCATTTTGTCAGCTCCTTCGGTGATATGCCGGTCATGAGGGTCAGCGCTATAGGCTACGGAATGGGGCATAAGGACTTTGAAAGGGCAAACTGCGTGAGGGCAATGCTCGGTGAGACCGATGAAAACAGCGAACAGATGTATGAGCTTGCCTGCAATGTTGACGATATGACCGCAGAGGATATCGCCTTTGCGTGTGAGGAGCTTTTCGCAGGCGGCGCCAATGAGGTGTACACCGTGCCTGTCGGAATGAAAAAATCGCGCAGCGGCATACTTATAAGCGTTATCTGTACCCCGCAAAACCGCGAACACCTCATAAGACTGATGTTTAAGCACACATCAACTCTCGGCATACGCGAGAGCACCTTTAACAGGCACGTCCTTGAAAGGCGGACAGAGACCGTTCAGACGCCCTATGGAGAGCTACGTGCAAAAGTATCTGAGGGTCACGGTGTCACCAGAACAAAATATGAGCATGACGACCTTGAAAGGATAGCCAGAGAGAACGGCAAAAGCATAGAAGAGCTGCGCCGTGAGCTTGGCAGAGGTGATATAAAATGAATGAGAGCGCAGCAAAAAAGCAGGCACTTGAAAACTACCTGAGGGAGCTCGGCAGTGTCGCGGTGGCATTTTCATCTGGCGTGGATTCGGCATTTCTGCTGTTGACAGCGCATCAGGTGCTCGGCGATAAGGCTATAGCGGTGACCGCGTCCTCGGCATCGTTCCCTGAAAGAGAGCTGTCAGAGGCAAAGGCCTTCTGTGAAAAAAACGGCATCAGACAGATAGTGATCGATCACGATGAGATGCAGGTTGAGGGCTTCCGCCGCAACCCGAAGGACAGGTGCTATCACTGTAAGAACGCCTTGTTTGCAAAGATAAAGAGCGCTGCCTCTGAAAACGGTATCAGCTATGTTTGCGAGGGCTCGAACAAGGACGATGAGGGTGATTACCGCCCGGGACTTCGAGCAGTAGCAGAGCTCGGCATAAAAAGTCCTCTGAGAGAGCTGGGCTTCACAAAGGCCGAGATAAGAGACCTTTCACACAAAATGGGTCTTCCGATGTGGGATAAGCCTTCGTTTGCCTGCCTTGCGTCAAGGGTGCCTTACGGCGAGGAGATAAACGAGAAAAAGCTCTCGATGATAGAGAGGGCAGAGCAAAAGCTTTTTGATCTCGGCTTCACTCAGGTAAGGGTGCGTCTGCACGGTGATATCGCAAGGATCGAGATAAAGCCTGAACAGTTCCCCCTGATGCTGGAGAGTGCCTCACAGGTCAGCGAGTATTTTTCGCAGCTGGGCTTTTCCTATACAGCGCTTGATCTCGGCGGATATAAAATGGGCAATATGAACAAGAAAATAAATAGTATTAAATGATATGAAAAACACAAAAATGCTTCTTTACCATGCGGGCTTTGAGAGGATACCCAGATAGTTATTAAAAGCGAAAAAGCAAAACAAAACCTGAGATTTATCTCCGCTGAGGTGCTTGAGCGCAGCGAGACAGAGACATACAAGGCCGCCCTTGAGCAGGAGGAGAAGGAGTATCAGGAGCTGTTTGCGGTTACACTCGACAGACTGACAGACGATCAGCAGTGACCGCAAACCGCGTATTTACGCAGTGTTACGAAGCGTAACATCATTGTTCGCGCTGCTCCCTTGTCAGAAGAGGCAAGGCGTGCTATATTGAAAGCACAGCAGGAAACACCGCTGAATAACTGACGGAGGTACAAAACTATGACATTTGGTGAAAAATTAAGAGATGCGAGACAGAAGGCAGGTCTATCACAGGAGCAGCTATCAGAAAAGCTCCACGTTTCAAGAAGCGCTGTCGCAAAGTGGGAGACAGGCAAGGGTATGCCCGACATCGAAAACCTGAAGGCAGCCTCACAGCTGCTGGGAGTATCGATAGACTATCTTCTTGACGAGGGCAGCGGCATTTCATTCAGCACGATCAAAGAAGCTATAAATATCAATGATTATGAGAAGAGCGGAAAGTGCCGTTCAAAGCATGATGCTGCGGCTTTTGAAAAGTTCCCTAAGGCGGCACAGATCTATCCTCTTATAAGAAAGAAAAAGCTTTCGACCCTTGAACATGTGCTTGAATGGACAATAATGCCTTCATTCGGCATTTTTGAGGCAGCAGATCAGCTAAATGACAGGAAAACCTCGTATTACCTTATCGAGGCCGATAACAAGCAGTATTTTGCAAGCATCACAGATGAGTTTATCGAATACAGTGAGCTTTCAAAGCCCGTCACCGACAAGAAATTCGGTATAGGAGACAACATCTTTACAAAGGCAGGCTATACGCTCAAATAATTTTTACAGGGGAGATATTATGAAACTATTGGTGATCAGACACGGAGAACCCGATTATTCCAGGGACTGCCTTACAGAAAACGGCATATGGCAGGCTGAGAAGCTTGCGCAAAGGCTCAAAAGCGAAGACATCGCTGCGGCATATACTTCGCCCATGGGCAGGGCAAGGCAGACCGCTCAGATCTGTATGGACGGAAGAGATATCCCGCTCACGGAATGCGGCTGGCTGCACGAGTTTGATGTTACTATGGTACATGACGGCAGACCCAAAGAGATTTGGGACATACCGCCGAAGAGCTGGACACAGACACCGCAGTACTACGATAAAGACATCTTCCACACAGCAGGTGAAGCCGCAGACAGCGAGATAAAAGCCCGTTATGATGCTGTTCGCAGCGGCCTTGACAGCCTGCTTGCACAGCACGGCCTTGAAAGAAGAGGGCAGATATATCACGCTGCCGCAGAGCATGACAAAACTATAGTGATGTTCTGTCATTTCGGCGCCACCTGTGTGATAGCGGCTCATCTGCTCGGCATATCGCCGATAGTTACCCTGCAGGGCTTCAGCGCTGAGCCCACAGCGATAGCCACTTTCTGCACTGATGACCGTTTCGGGGCTGATGTCAATTTCAGGCTTCACGGCTTCGGAGATATAAGTCACACCGGCTCCGCAGCAACAGGTACGGTGAATTATCAATAGAAACACAAATATCCTGCTTTCGTTGATGACAGCAGGATATTTTAGCGGTACGCTCAAGATCTTTTCTTAATTAAGGCAACACCGCACAGCTGTTGTGCGTCAGATGCATAGTCAGATTTTTCGTCAGAGTGCATAAAGCTGACGCAGGCTTGCTGGCGCAAGTCAAGGAAACTTTGTGTACTATGACGGAAAATATGCAAGCATATGACGTACAAAGCCGTTAGGCGGTAGTTGTGCGGTGCTGCCTAAATAACAGACATTATATGGAGGACATTATGACTACAGTGAGTGCGATCTTTCAGGCGATCATTCAGGGGTTGACGGAATTTCTCCCTGTCTCAAGCTCGGGGCATCTTTCTCTCTACCAGCATTTTACCGGCAACAGCGGAGAAGGCGCATTGTTTTTCTCGGCGGTGCTGCATCTGGGCACGCTGGTGGCAGTGTTCGTCATGTACAGAAAAACTATCTGGGCTATGATAAAAGAGCTCGGCAATATGTGCAAGGACATAGCGCACAGAAAATTCACGCTCAGAAATATGAACGTTGAACGCAGAATGATAGTGATGATACTGCTTTCATGCCTTTGTCTTGTTCCGTTCGTGCCGTTCAAGGGCTGGTTTGAAGGCATAGCCGAGGATAAGAGCATTTTCGCCGAGGGCTTGTGCTTTTTGTATACGGCAGCCATTCTCTATATGTCTGACAGATGCACAAAGGGCAGAAAGACCGCTGAAAACATTACCGCGAAGGACTCAGTCACAATAGGTCTTTTCCAGGGAGTTGCACTGCTGCCGGGCGTTTCGCGTTCGGGTTCAACTATCAGTGCCGGCCTTTTCTCGGGTCTCACGAGAGAGACCTCGGTCAAGTATTCGTTCATTCTCGGTATACCGGTCATAATGCTCAGCTGCCTGCTTGAAGTTAAGGACGCTGTAACCGCAGATGCCGATATCCAGTGGGGCGCCTGCCTCATAGGCTTTGTGGTGGCGGCTCTGGTGGGGCTGCTGGCGATAAAGCTCGTCACATGGCTGGTAAAGACTGACAGATTCAAGATATTTGCATATTACACCCTCGGGCTCGGAGCTCTTGTTCTCCTGGTCTCATTTATTGAGCTCTGTATGGGCAGACCGATAGTATTCGGTTGATAATATAAGACATTTCACAGTTCAGAAAGCTTGAAATCTATGTTTCAGGCTTTTTGAGCGTTTATGACAGTAAGGAAAGGATTGAACAGGCATAATGGCAGAAAAGAAAACGGGAGCAAAGACGGCTGCAAAAAGCTCTTCTCAGACATCCAAGAGCTCAAAGTCATCGGCGTCACAGAGCAAAGCTTCCGCTGCGAAAAAGAATACTACAGCTGCCGCTAAGAAAAAGGCGCCTCCTGTTTCAAACTCCCTGACTGCTGTCAAGGAGCGCGAAAGCAGGCGCTTCTGGTCATACATACTGTTTTTCTTCGGCATTTTCGAGCTTTTCGTCACCTTTATTTCGGGCGACGGGCTCTGGAACAAGATGCATTGCTTCAACAGAGGTATGTTCGGCATAGCTTCGTACCTTTTCGGCCCGCTGATAATAGCGGTCGCACTGATGATAGCATCAGACTTCAATCAGAATACAGTTATGGCAAAGGTCGTTGAGGGCGGCGTTCTTATGCTGCTGCTCAGCGGCATAGTGCAGATTCTTCAGGTGGGCGCTGTAAACGGCGGCAGCTTCTGGCTGAAGCTCAAAGGCCTTTACAGTGACGGTGTTGAGCTTCGGGGCGGCGGCCTTGCAAGCGCTGTGCTGGGCTGGCCTTTGCTGTGGGCGTTCAAGAGAGTAGGCGCTGCGATAATCATTATCCTGGTGTCGCTCACGTTTTTGCTGCTGCTGACCAATATCACGCTGCCGCAGCTGCTTAAAGGCTTTGCTAAGCCAGTAGTCAAGGGTTATGAGGCTGTCAGCGAGGACAGGCTCCAGAGAGCGGCCAACGCACCGACCAAGGAAGAGCTTGCACAGCGCGACGCCGATAAAGCTGCAAAGAAAAAGGCAAGAAAGAATGCCAAGATAGATATCGCTAAGTATTATCCCGATGATGACCCGTTCTCAGCGGCTGAGGCCTTTGTTCAGATGTCTGACAGAGAGATCGATGAGGCGGCTGCCGAAAAAGAGGCCGAGGCAATGCCTTTGCACCCTGTGGTAGCTCCTCAGATAACGCCTGAAAAGCTTGAGGACGCAGCTAAGAACACAGAGAACGAAGAGCTGAGAAAGATAATCAGCAGCGCTATTTCAGATCAGAAGAACAAGGCCGAGAATAAATCTCAGAAGGCCGTTAAACTGCCTAAGATAAACGTCGAGAGCAACGGCCAGACAACTTTCTTCGAGAACGACAACAAGATATCGGCATACGTTTATCCGCCTGTCGATATCCTGAAATATTCAAAAAACATCGTGCCGCCCGAGCTCGTTCAGCAGGAGATAGAGGAAAAATCCAAAAAGCTTGTTGAAACGCTCGAGACCTACGGTGCCAAGACCAGGATTGTGGGTATCCACAGAGGCCCTTCCGTAACAAGATACGAGCTTGAACCTGCCGCAGGTGTAAGAGTTTCAAAGATCACCGGCCTTTCCGACGATATTGCTCTGAGCCTTGCAGCTACCAGCGTCCGTATCGAAGCGCCTGTGCCGGGCAAGGCCTGCATAGGTATAGAGGTTCCGAACTCCCACAGAGATACTGTGTCTCTGCGTGAGCTTATAGACAGTGACGAGTACCGCGGCTCTGACGGAAAGCTTACCTTTGCTGTCGGCAAGGATATTGAGGGCAAGATAGTTATGGGCGACATTTCAAAAATGCCGCACGTTCTCGTTGCAGGTACTACGGGTTCAGGTAAGTCTGTATTTACGAACTCTATCATTCTGTCTATCCTTTATCATGCCTCACCCGATGATGTGAAGCTCATACTTATCGACCCCAAAAAGGTCGAGTTTCCGATATACAATAAGATACCTCACCTGCTTATCCCTGTAGTTACCGAACCTTTGAAGGCAGCCGGTGCGCTGGGCTGGGCAGTCAATGAGATGAACAAGCGCTATCTGATGTTTGAGGCTAATAACGTCAAGAACCTTGAAGGGTTCAATGAAATGGTCCTCGAAGAGCGTGAAAAGCCCGAGGAGGAGCGCGATGAGATCAGGAGCAAGCTTGATCTTCTGCCGCAGATAGTTATAGTTATCGACGAGTTTGCAGATCTTATGATGGCTGCAAGAAGCGAGGTCGAGGACTCGGTATTAAAGCTTGCACAGCTCGCAAGAGCGGCAGGTATCCATATGATAATCGCTACCCAGTCTCCGAGAGCCGACGTGCTGACAGGACTTATTAAGTCAAACATACCGTCGAGAGTGTCTCTCAGCGTTGCCAGCAATGTAGACTCGCGAGTTATCCTTGATGAAAGCGGTGCTGAAAAGCTCCTCGGAAACGGTGACCTTCTGTATAAGCCTATCGGTATCAGAAAGCCGTTCAGAATACAGAGCGGTTTCGCGTCTCCCAGAGAGATAGCTTCTGTCGTCAATTTCCTTAAAAGTGAGCATTCTGCCGAATACAGTCAGGATATCATTGATGAGGTCGATGAGAACACACCTCAGCCAAAGGCTGAAAAGGGTACGGCAGACGAAAATGTTGTTGTCAATCCAGATGACGATCTCGTAAATCAGGCAATAACCATAATCGTCCAGACGCAGAATGCATCGACTGCCTATCTGCAGAGAAAGCTGAAGCTCGGCTTCCCGAGAGCGGCGCGTATAATGGACGAGATAGAAGAAATGGGCATTATCGGCCCGCAGGAGGGCTCAAAGCCCAGAAAGATAATGATAACAGCCGATGAATGGGCTGAGATGCAGGCCAGAAGATGAGAAAACGGCGCACTGACGATCAGTACAGGTTCAGGATAGTGCTGATGCTTTTCTTCGATGTTGTAGCGATCGTTTTCTTTGCACTTGATACTCTCGGGCTCCTCAGGTTCAGAGACGTTCTTGTTTCGCTCGGCCTGGAGGACAAGGCTGTTACCCATGCCCGCACTGAGGTGCATTTTATAGATGTAGGTCAGGGAGACGCGACCCTTGTGATATCTGACGGCCACGCTATGCTTATCGACAGCGGAGACGTTGACCGGACGGATAAAGTCGTGTGGTATATCACAAATCAGGGCATCAGAGAGCTTGACTGCGTCATTGCGACACACCCTCATTCCGATCATATCGGAGAGATGAGCGATGTGATAGATGCCTATGATGTAGACCGGTTCATAATGCCGGATTTTCCCGATGAGCTGACGCCGACATCTTATGTGTATGAGAATATGCTGATGTCACTTGATGAAAAGGGAATCGGCATAACTGCCGCCAAGGATACCGAGTTCACGCTCGGCACCTGCAAGGTAGAGCTTTTTACTGCTAAGGGCAGCTATGATGACCTTAACAATTATTCCGTTCTCGTCAGGGTCACTGACGGCGATAACACCTTTCTGATAACCGGAGACTGCGAGACCGAAGAAGAGAAGGACATTCTCTCGCAGGGCTTTGATATATCCGCAAAGGTGCTTAAAGTAGGGCACCACGGCAGTTCGGCCTCTTCGGGCTATGACTTTCTTGATGCGGTCCTCCCGAGATACAGCGTTATCTCCTGCGGCTACGATAATTCCTACGGCCACCCCTCGGATCAGACGGTGTCAAGGCTTGCCAAATATTCGAGAGACATTTATATTACTTCGCGGGACGGCACTGTAGTTTTCTATTCCGACGGCGAGGGCCTTGAAGCCGGTACTGAGAAAAAAGACAGGAACGGGTGAATTTATGGAGAGAAGATACTTCTGTGTTGACCGGGTGGAAAACGGCATAGCCGCAGCCTACAGCGAGGACGGCGAAAAGGTAGAGATAGTGCCCGATGCCGAGCCCTTTAAAGCAGGGGATATGATATATTTTGACGGTGAGTGCTTTGTAAAAGATGAGCAGCTTACTCTAGAGAGAAAGAGAAAGCTATCTGCCTTGAAAAAGAGACTGACTGACAGGTGAGATGATAACTATGAACAAAGACCTTTTTACTATAATAGAGGAAAAGCGCAGCTCTCTTTCAAAGGGGCATAAGCTGATCGCGAACTATATCCTCACGCATTATGACAAGGCTGCCTTTATGACCGCGCAGAAGCTCGGCCATACCGTGGGCGTCAGTGAGTCTACAGTTGTGAGGTTCGCATCAGAGCTCGGCTTTTCAGGCTATCCTGAATTCCAGAAAGCCCTCGGAGAGCTTATGAGAAATAAGCTGACTGCTGTGCAGAGGATAGAGGTCACGTCCGATGTTATGAGCGGTGACAATGTCCTCGAGCAGGTGCTCAATCTCGACATAGAAAGAATAAGAAAAACTCTGGAGGAGACCTCAAAGGTCGATTTCGACAGAGCTGTTGACACTATAACCACCGCCGATACCATATACATAATCGGCACAAGGAGCGCCGCATCTATCGCATCGTTTTTAAGCTATTATCTCGGCCTTATGTTCCCGAGAGTCAAGCTTGTCGTCTCGGCGACCACATCTGAGCTTTTCGAGCGCATAATGCGTATTGATGAAAAGGACGCTATGATAGGCATTTCATTCCCGCGCTATTCAAAGCAGACGGTGCAGGCGATGAAATATGCCAAGGATAACGGCGCGAACGTTATCGCCGTAACAGATTCCGCTTCCTCTCCCATTGCCAGATATGCCGACAGTCTCCTTCTCGCAAGGAGCGATATGGCCTCATTCGCAGATTCTCTTGTCGCCCCTCTGAGCCTTATGAATGCCCTTATAGTGGCCGTCTCAAAGAAGGACAGCGCAAGAGTTTATGAGACCTTTGAAAGGCTCGAGGCTGTGTGGGACGAGTATGACGTATATGAAAAGAACGAGGAGATCTGAATATGCCTGTTTTTGATCTCATCATTGCAGGCGGAGGCGCCTCGGGACTTATGTGCGCCGCAAGGTGTGCCGAAAAGGGTCTCAGCTGTGCAGTTGTTGAAAAAAACAGCCGCTGCGGCATAAAGCTCTCGATAACCGGCAAGGGGCGCTGCAATGTTACAAACAACAGCGATAATGACAATATCCTGAGAAACATTCCGCGCAACCCCAGATTTATGTATTCGTCACTTGAACGCTTTTCCTCTGCCGATACAATGTCATTTTTTGAAGGCCTCGGGGTACCACTCAAGACCGAGCGCGGAAACCGTGTCTTTCCCGTCAGTGATAAGGCGTCTGATATAGTAGATGCGCTCGTCGGTGAATGCAGGAGAAGGGGAGTCTCTTTCATAAATGACGAAGTGCTGTCGGTGCTGACCGAAAACGGCAGGGCAGAAGGTCTTGTCTGCAAAGATAAAACCTATAAAGCCGATAATGTCGTTCTTGCCTGCGGCGGGCGTTCATACCCTAAGACCGGATCAGACGGCTCAGGCTATGAGATAGTAAAAAAGCTCGGCCATACTGTCACTGAGATAACTCCATCTCTGTGCCCGATAGTGTGTGCGGAGCATGAGGAATGCGCCGATACTATGGGGCTTTCTCTGAAAAACTGTACGCTCTCACTTTATAAAGAGGGCAGAAAAAAGCCTTTGTATTCTGAACTGGGTGAGCTGATATTTACGCATTTCGGCCTGAGCGGACCGCTGGTGCTGTCGGCCTCGGCTCATATAGATGACATTAAAAAATATAGCTATACCGTGAGCATAGATCTCAAGCCTGCCCTCGATGAGAGCACTCTTGATAAGCGTATCCTGCGCGACTTTGCAGACCTTGCCAATAAGGAGATGTCAAACGCGCTGAGAAAGCTTCTGCCGCAGAAGATCATCCCTCTCGTTCTGAAAAGAAGCGGCATAGCGCCTGAGCGCAGAGTGAACTCCGTCACCAAAGAGGAACGAAGAGCCCTGCTTGAGACCCTGAAGGCACTGACCTTTACCGTCAGCAGGCTGCGCCCGATAGATGAAGCTATTATCACAAGGGGCGGCGTGTCCGTCAGGGAGATAGACCCCTCGTCTATGGGCTCAAAGCTTTGTGACCGCCTATATATCATCGGCGAGATGCTTGACGTTGATGCCTATACCGGCGGCTATAACCTGCAGATAGCATTTTCCACTGCCAATGCGGCGGCGGATTCGATCAATAGATTAGCTGAAAAAATATGATAAGGAGAAGCTGTAATGACTATAAATGTTGCGCTTGACGGCCCTTCGGGAGCCGGAAAATCCACGATCGCGAGAGCAGCTGCAAAAAAGCTCGGATATGTGTATGTTGATACCGGTGCTATGTACAGATCTATCGCATTGTATATCCTCGATAAGGGAGTTGACCCCGAGGACGAGCAGGCGGTTGTTGCCAGCCTGCCCGATATAGATGTGAAGCTTGCCTACGAAAACGGCGAGCAGAGAGTTATCCTCAACGGCGAGGACGTATCCGCAAGGATAAGAACGTCCGAAGTCTCAATGGCCGCATCGAAGACCTCTTCCTATCCTAGGGTAAGAGAGTTTCTTCTCGGCCTGCAGAAGGATATCGCAAAGAAAAACAATATCATAATGGACGGCAGAGATATCGGCACAGTGATACTGCCTGACGCACAGGTGAAGATATTCCTTACAGCCTCAGCCGAGAAAAGAGCGGAGCGGAGACTGAAAGAGCTCGTTGAAAAGGGTGAGGACATATCCTTTGAAGAGGTTCTTGCCGACATTATCAAGCGCGATGAGCAGGATATGAACCGTGAGACAGCACCCCTCAAAAAGGCTGATGACGCTATTGAGGTCGATACCTCTGACCTTACTCTGGAGGAGTCTATAGATGCTGTTTATAATACAGTAGTCTCAAATATCCCGAAAGAGGACAAGAAAGAGAAGAAGACATCTTCCCGTGACCGCGAGCTTATGCCTGTAAGACCTATTTCCAAAAAGCATAAGCTGTTTTTCCTGCATCAGTTTTTCTATACCGTCCTCAGATACATAGTTATCGGTATATACCATATTTATTATAACATATCCTTTGAGGGCAAGGAGAATATCCCGAAGGACGGCGGCAATATCTTCGCCTCAAATCACAGAAGCTATCAGGACCCTGTCTTTATAGCCCTGCAGACCAGAGTTCCCATATCCTATATGGCCAAGGACGAGCTGTTCCATAAGAATATTTTCTTTACAGCTCTTATCAAGGCCTTCGGCGCGTTCCCCGTAGTAAGGGGCTCGGGCGATACTTCCGTTATAGATACATCTGTCGAGAAGCTCGAAAAAGGCAGGAACCTCGTTATTTTCCCCGAGGGCACCCGTTCCAAGGACGGCAAGGTAGGCAAGGGCAAGACCGGTGTAGCACTTATCGCTGCCGTTGCCCAGACAAAAGTCGTGCCCGTCGGCATCAATTTTGAGGGCAAGCTCAAATTCAGAAAAAAGGTAGTTGTAAGATACGGAAAGCCTATTGATCCCAAAGCGCTGGGAATAACTTCCACATCACCCAGAGATCTTAAAAAGATCAAGAATGAAATTATGGAAAATATTATCGAATTGGTACATTAAATGTTAACTAATTGTAAAATTTTTGTTGCTAAAACTGCGGGATTTTGTTTTGGTGTAGACAGAGCCGTAAAAATAGTGTATAATATGCTAGATAGCCGAAATAATGTGGTAACGTTAGGTCCGATCATTCACAACCCTAACGTAGTGGCTGATCTTAGGGCAAAAGGCGTGTATCCCCGGGAGCTTGATGAGGTCTGTGAGGGTGATACTGTCGTAATAAGATCGCACGGAGTTGCTGCTGATGTGTATGCGGCGCTGGAGGAAAAGGGAGCCTCAATAGTTGATGCTACCTGTCCTTTCGTGAGCAGGATACATAAGATAGCGAGCGAGAAATCAGACGAGGGCTATATAATCATGATCGCCGGTGATGCCGATCACCCCGAGGTTAAGGGGATAAGAGGGCACTGCTCGGGAGAAAGTTATGTGTTCTGTTCTTGTCAGGATTTCGAGAATTTGGTGAAAAGTGAGGACTTTTCATCAAAAAAGGTTGCAATTCTCGCGCAAACTACGTATAATAGGAATGTGTGGAGCGATTGTCTCGCGCTGTTTGAAAAGCATCTGCCTGATGCGCTGGTATTCGATACGATATGCAGTGCAACTCAGGAACGGCAGAGGGAAGCGGCGGAGATAGCGCAGAAGGCTGACATTATGGTGATAGTCGGCGGGCTTCACAGCTCCAATACCCTGAAGCTGAAGGCTGTGTGCGAAGAGTACTGCGGCAGGTGTTATCTTGTCGAGGACGCACAGGGGCTGAGAGACTGTGGTACTGACTTACGGGGTGCGCATTTTATCGGGATCTCTGCGGGCGCTTCTACGCCTGCTTACATAATCAAGGAGGTACAACAGACCATGAGTGAATTGTTGAACAATGTTGACGAAGAATTTAATTTTGAGGAGGAGCTTGAGAAGACTCTCAAAAAAATACATATCGGTATGAAGGTCGAGGGCGTCGTTACTGATATCAATAACGGCGAGGTTGCTGTGGACATCGGCACAAAGCACACAGGTTATATCCCTGCAAGTGAGTTTTCCGATGATCCGTCCGTAAAGCCTGAGGAGGCTGTTAAGGTCGGCGATACGCTTGATCTCATCGTTCTCAAGACAAATGATCAGGAGGGTATCGTTACCCTTTCCAAGAAGAGAGTTGACGCTGTTCTCGGATTCCAGAAGGTCGTTGAGGCTAAAGAGGCTGACGCAGTTCTTGAGGGAACTGTTACTAACGTTGTCAAGGGCGGCGTGCTCGTTTCCAGCAACGGTGTCAAGGTGTTCGTTCCTGCATCACAGGCAGCACCGAGAAGAGATTTCGATCTTAACGATATGCTCAAGCAGAGCGTAAGGTTCAAGATACTTGAAGTAAATGAGGCTAAGCAGAGAGCTGTTGGCTCTATCCGCGCAGTAGCGAGAGAAGAGAGGGCAGCTGCTCAGGCTGCGTTCTTCGAGAATGCACAGATCGGCTCTGAGGTAGAGGGCGTTGTTAAGTCTATCACAGATTACGGCGTATTTGTTGATCTCGGCGGAGTTGACGGCTTAGTCAGAAGAATGGATCTTTCCTGGAAGAGGA
>ODAI012579245.1_pt1 | contig 19096 bp, 20 predicted proteins | sample 1539321 | NCBI WGS metagenome assembly ODAI01 (sample SAMN02144231, study PRJEB22623) | gut metagenome | biome: sheep rumen | host: Ovis aries | place: New Zealand
TTTAATTATTATAAACAAATTACTAAATTGATTATTATGGCAATACATCCAATAGAATTTAGATACGGTACTCCCGAAATGAAAGCTGTATGGGAACAGGAAGCAAAATTACAGAACATGTTAAAAGTTGAAGCTGCACTTGCAAAGGCTGAAGGAGAAATAGGCTTAATACCTAAAGAGGCAGCAGATGAAATAAATAAAAAGGCCACAACCGAATACGTTAAACAGGAAAGAGTGGATGAAATAGAAAGGGCAACAAATCACGATATAGGTGCATTAATGAAAGCACTTGAAGAAGTATGTGATAATGGTGCCGGAGAGTACGTTCACTACGGATCCACAAGTAATGATATTATCGATTCATCACAGTCATTACAACTTAAGGATTCAATAGAAATAATCAGAGAAAAAATCATTAAATTAATGCAGATATTAATAGACCTTGCACAGGAACACAAAAATACAGTTACAATCGGTCGTACCCATGGACAACACGCACTGCCAACAACTTATGGAATGAAATTTGCAATATACATAGACGAGTTAACCCGTCAACTTGAAAGACTGGATCTTACAAAAGAACATGTGTGTGTGGGAATGATGACCGGTGCAGTGGGAACTACAGCAGCACTTGGCGAAACCGGTTATGACATACATATGAGAGTTTCCGAAATATTGGGATTAAACCCAGTACACATATCCAACCAGGTTGTACAAAGGGATAACCATGCAGAATACGTGATGACACTTGCAAATCTCTGCAGTACTCTCGAAAAGATGGCATTGGAAGTACGTAACCTACAAAGAACCGAACTATCAGAAGTAGGTGAAAAATTCGACCCTGAAAAGCAGATGGGTAGTAGTACCATGCCACACAAAAGAAATCCAATTACAGGTGAAAGAATTTGTGGTGTTGCAAGAGTTGTAAAATCATATGTTAACGCTGCATTACAAAACAACCCACTATGGCATGAACGTGATTTAACAAATTCTTCCTGTGAAAGAATCATTTTACCAGAATCCGCAATACTAACAGATTACATATTAAACCTATCCATAAAACTGTTCTCAAAACTGGATTTCTATGAAGAAAACATTGAACGCAACCTAAACGCAAGTAACGGACTGGTTATGGCTGAAAGATTCATGTCAAAACTTACACAAAAAGGAATGGGAAGACAAAGTGCATATGCTCTTGTAAGACGCTGTGCCATGGATGCTTATGCTGAAAATACAGGTTTACGTGAAATGGTTTCAAAACAGGACGAAATTCTTAAATATATGAGTATGGAAGAAATTGATGAAACACTGGATCCTCACACATACCTCGGAAGCAGCAGCAAATTTGTGGATAATGTAATTGAATATGCACAAAAATTTATGGAATAAGCATATTCATTTTTCCCAACCACCTTATTTTTTTAAATTTTTTAATTTTAACTCTTATTTTAATCTATAAATTTATTATCAATGAAAAAAATATATTAATAACATAAGGTAATAATAATTATTATACAAAAAAATAAATAAAAAAAAATTAATTACTTTAATAATTTAATTAACAAAAACATAGCGAGGTAATAAAATGCAACAATTTTCAAGTCAAGGATATGACAGAGCTTTAACCGTATTCAGCCCAGATGGACGTTTATTCCAGATTGAATATGCAAGGGAAGCAGTAAAAAGAGGAACAACATCAGTAGGTATTGTATCAAAAGATGGTGTAATATTTGCAGTGGACAAAAAAGTTAAAAGCAAACTCATAGTTCCTACATCAATAGAAAAAATATTCAAAATTGATGAACACATAGGTACAGCCTCAAGTGGATTAGTTGCTGATGCAAGAAGACTTGTAGATATTGCAAGAAGACAAGCTCAGGTAAACAAATTACAATACCATGAACCTATATCAGTAACAGGTCTTGCAAAATACATCGGTGATTTAGAACAGATGTACACTCAAAGTGGTGGAATCAGACCATTCGGTATCTCCCTTATTATCGGAGGGGTATCAGACGACGAATGCAGAGTATATGAAACAGACCCTAGTGGTGCATTAGTAGAATATAAAGCAACAGCAATTGGATTCGGTCGTGAAAAAGCATTAGAATTCTTTGAAGAAAAATATAATGATGAATTATCACTTGATGAGGCAATCGACTTAGCTATTGAAGGTATTTACAAGGCAACTGATGGTAAAGTAGCAGAAGACAGCGTTGAAATATCAGTTATCGACAAAGAAACTGCAAAATACAGAAAATTAGATGCTCAAGAAATTGAAGTTTACTTAAACACTGTTCTTGAACGTAAAGAACAGGAAAAGAAAGAAGCTGAAGAACAAGCTAAAAAAGAAGCAGAAGAAAAAGAAGCTAGAAAATCCGAACTAAAAGCCAAAAAAGAAGCTGAAAAAGCAGAAAAAGAAGCTGAAAAAGCAGAAAAAGAAGCCGAATCTTCAGAAGAATCTGAAAATACAGACGAAGAAACTTCAAGTGAAGATGAAGAATAATCTTCACAAATATCCCTTTTTTTATAAACCCCACCAGAAAAAACTATTTTTCAATTAAAATAATATTTCAAAAATAATCAACCTTTTGATAATAACATCATAATAAATATTTGTTATAATTTATATACTATTAAATGAATAAAAGAGAAAATTAAAAAATACAAAAATTATTCGTTATAATAGGTGAATAAAATGGTAAATGTTGACGACGCAGTTATAGCACGATTAGAAAGTTATGGTGAAAGATTTGAAATATTAGTAGATGCTGAATTAGCTGCTGATTATAAACGTGGAAATGACATTGAAATAGAAAAAGTTCTAGCTGTTGAAGAAATATTTAAAGATGCACATAAAGCTGACAAGGCATCAGAAGAAAATATGGAAAAAGCTTTTGAAACAACAGATCCTTTGGAAGTAGCAGACATAATCATTAAAAAGGGAAGCATACAAATTACTGCTAACCAAAGAAGAAAAATGCAGGAAGAAAAAACCAAACAGGTTATCAGTAAAATTGCTCAGGAAGCTATTAACCCACAAACTAAACTTCCTCACCCTCCAAAACGTATTGCAAAAGCTATGGAAGAAGCAAAAGTACACATTGATCCGATGAAAACTGTTGAAGAACAGATTGAACCAACAGTAAAAGCTATTTTAACAAAAATTCCAATCAGAATAGAGAAAGTACAGGTTGCTGTAAAAATTCCTGGAACCTACGCAGGTAAATCCTATTCAGTAATTACGCAATACGGAAAGTTAATTAAGGAAGAATGGGAAAATGATGGTAGTTGGATTGGTATTGTGGAAATTCCTGGTGGTCTTCAGGACAAATTCTACACGGACCTAAGTGGTTTAACCCACGGTGAAGTTGAAACAAAACTTCTCTAACCCGACAGGTAAAAGTGATAACGATGATGTTCGTAGATAACAAACAAATCGTTTTACCTGGTCATTTATTATCTGATAGTAATCTTACATTAGGAAGAGGAACCTTTAGAGAAGATGGAAAAATATACTCAAATATGACAGGAATTGTTTATCTGGAAAGTGAAACAATCAGTGTAATTCCATTTAAATACACTTACAAACCAAAGTATGGAGATTTAATTATTGGACGTGTTACCAGTGTATCATATTCCTCATGGACAATTAATATTAACAGTACATACCAGGGATATCTGTCAACTTCTGAGTTATATGATAAAAATGAGCAAAACATGAATCAAATCATCAATATCAAGGACATTCTATTGCTTAGAGTTGCACAAGTTGATGAAATAAACAGGGTGAAACTAACTATCAGATCACATGGCCTTGGAAAATTTAATCAGGGCACAATTATCCGAGTAAAACAACCAACAGTTCATTTTTTAAGTGAAGAAAATGCGTTTCTTACAAGCATGATTCAAGAATATACGTGTACTGACATGATAATTGCCAAAAATGGATTAATATGGATGAATGGTTTAAAGGAGAACATTGAAAAAATAATCAAAATTATTGAAGAAATAGAAAGCCAACCATTTAAACATAATTTAATTAAAATCGTTCAGTCCAAGATAATGAACTTATAATTAGAATGGAGAATTAACATGAAAGAACAATTTACTAGAAAAGATGGACGGGCATTTAATTCATTGCGAAACATGAAAATGAAAGTGGGTGTGTTAAATAATGCTGACGGTTCTGCATATGTTGAATGTGGAAAAAACAAGATTTTGGTGGGAGTGTATGGACCTAAGGAACTGTATTCAAAGAAACATTCAAAACCTGATGGTGCCGTTTTAAGATGTAAATACAATATGGCTCCTTTTTCAGTGACTGAACGTAAAAGACCCGGACCAGATCGCAGATCAACGGAAATTTCAAAATTGATTTCGGAAGCCATTACCCCGGCAATATTCCTTGAAAAATATCCTAGAAGTTCTATTGACATTTCAATTGAAGTACTGGAAGCTGAAGGTGGAACCCGATGTTTGGGAATTGTAGGAGCTAGCCTTGCACTTGCAGATGCTGAAATACCTATGAAAGATTTAATCAGTGCATGTGCTGTTGGAAAAGTGGATAATCATATTGTTGTTGACTTATCCGAAGAAGAAGACCAGACAGGACAGGCAGACATGCCCGTTGCCATAATGCCAAGAACCGGCGAAATAACATTGTTACAGATGGATGGTAATCTATCCGTACCTGAATTTGAAGAAGCATTGCAACTAGCATTTGATGGCTGTTATTATATTAACCAATTACAACAACAGACTTTACTTAAAAAATACGGAGGAGAATAAAAATGGTGAATATTCTCTCAGAAGTATCCAAGGAAAAAATTTTTGATTTATTGAATCATGAACAAAGAATTGATGAACGGGATTTCATCCAATACAGAGATATCCGTATTGAAACAAATTATGTCAGCAAAGCAGATGGATCAGCCATGGTATCAATAGGGGGAACAACTGTACTTGCAGGTGTTAAGGCACAAATAGGAACACCATTTAGTAACTCACCAGATAAGGGAATCATTATAACAAATACTGAGTTGCTTGCCATAGCCAGCAGAACCTTTGAGTATGGACCTCCTAACAAGTTTGCCATAGAAATATCACGTGTTGTGGATCGTGCAATTAGAGAAGCTCCTTTAATTGATTTGGAAAAGTTATGTATTATTGAGGGCAGCAAAACCTGGAAGTTACACGTTGACATAAACATATTGGATTACGATGGTAATTTAATGGATGCTGCCTGTTTAGCTGCAGTTAGTGCACTGCTAACTACCAAAATCCCTACAGTAAAATTTGTCAATGACGAAATTACAATTGATAACGAAAACTTACAGGGATTACCAATTAATACCAGAAGTGTGCTGTGTACGGTCGTGAAAATTAATGACCAACTGATAGTCGATCCTCTTTATGTTGAGGAAACACTGATGGATGCAAGTTTGTCTATAGGATTTAAGGAAGATGGAACGCTGTGTGCTATTCAAAAATGTGGTCTTGATTTGTTAAGCGTTCAAGAGGTCATGGAATCAATGAACATTGCATTTAACATGAGCAGAAAATTGTTTTCCATACTTGATAATATAAAACAATAAGTATATATTAGATAAAGTTTAAAGATATTATATAGTTATATTATAAGGATGATAGATTTTAGGTGTCTATTACTTTAATTCCGAAATAATATTATTTTTAAAGCTAATTATTTGAAGTGCAGCAAGCCAGCTGTTACTTTTTTAGTAAACGAATACAAATGGAGAGTAAGATTCATATAACATTTTTATAGGTTTTTGTTGGTGAATAATACTCTAATTGTTTATTATCTTCAAAAATTATTTCAGAGATTTAGAAAGATAAAATAATATTTTTAATATTAACTTAATGGAAGGTGAAAAAATGGTAAGAAAAAGTAAAGTCGGATCTACAGGACGTTTTGGTGCTAGATACGGTAGAAAAGCAAAAAGAACCGTCAGAGATATCGAAGACAAAATGCATGCAAAACACATTTGTCCTAGATGTGATAGACCGGGAGTAAAAAGAACTCACGCTGGTATCTGGAAATGTAAAAAATGTGGTAATGTATTTACCGGTGGAGCATACATTCCAACTACACCAATGGGAAAAGTTGCAAAACGTAACATCAAACGTATCGTTGGAGGAGAATAATCATGTACAAATGCATTAAATGCGGACAAACTGTGGATATTAAAAAATATTCAGAATCCAAATGTCCCAAATGCAGATACAGAATTTTATTCAAAGAAGTTCCAGTAGTAAAACGTACTATTAAAGCTCGATAAGTATTTTTACTATTTTTATGGGGATTTTTCCCTTTATCCTTTTTATCAACTATTTTTATACAATTTTACTAAGAGAAATTAACATGTTATTTAAAATCAATTCCAATCTAGTTATATCAACAAGCAGAAAACCTTCACAAATTACAAGAAGATTTGCTCAATTTTTAAAACATTATTTTAATGGAATCTATATCAACAGAGGCAAATCCAGTTTTTCAAAGGTGGTTAACCAAGCAAAACAATATGATGACGCTTTATTAATCATCATTACAGAAACAAAAGGAAATCCAAGTAGTTTGAATGTATATAATTTGGAAAAAGATTCGGAAAAACCGGTAAGTAGTTTATATCTTACAGTATCATTACCTCAAGAAAACAATAAGGTAAACACGAATGATGAAATAATAATTATCAACAAATCATCGGAATTTGAAGAGTTTTTATCTGAATGCGAGGTTATTAAATCTGATGAGAAAATTAAAGAAAATTGTATAGTAGTTCAGGATGATGAAAAAGTCATCTGTGCAAGTTTTTTTGATAAAAAAGGTGAAGATACCAAATTCAAAATATATATCAAAGGTTTTAAAACCGGCGAGTAATCACGTGGATGGTAATATGAGTGAAAAAAAAATTTTAAAGGATATTGAAACTGTTTTCAGCATTGAATTAGACTCAGATAACGATGCTGAAATTGTTTATAACTCAATCAAGCCAGAGGTTAGTTATGCCCATAATGAAAGATCCACTACGGAAATAGAGTTAAAGGACAATATGATTATTATTAAAATTTTTTCTAAGGATGTTGTTTCATTACGTGCATCCATAAATTCATATGTAAGATGGATAAAATTATCCACGGAAATATTAAAAATTTAATAAGAATTAAAAAGAGATATTAATATAGTATGAAATAATAATTTTTACGTTAATTATATTCTTTATTATAAAATAAATAATTAGGTGATAATATGGATATTCAACAAAATGTTCAAGAACAATTAAACCAATTCCAACAAGTACAACAACAGGCTCAATCAATTGCAATGCAAAAACAAACAGTTTCATTACAGATTAATGAAGCAAAAAAAGCTTTAGATGAGTTATCAAAAACTAATGATGACCAGGAAGTTTACAAAACAGCCGGACCATTACTCATCAAAACAACAAAAGCTGAAAGTGAAGCTGAATTAAAAGACAACATAGAAATGCTTGAAATCAGACAAAAAACTATTGAAAAACAAGAAAAACGTATTTCAAGCAGACTTGAAGAGTTACAGACAAGTCTTCAAACAGCAATGAGTCAAATTCAACAATAGATTTCAAGTCTATTGTTATTTTTTTTAACCACCATAAACATTAACTAATTTTAAATCCACAGGAGAAATTACATTGATTCCATTAACAGATAAAGAAGTTGAAGAAATTATTGAATTAGCATACACTACAAGTGAAAAATATATTTTAAAGCATGTCAATAAAAAAGAGTTTGAAGATATTAACATAACAATTAACCTTACCCGCGGTGAAGACAGCTTTGACATAGACATAGACATTGATTTGGATAGCGATGCACAATTACCTGATGACTTGGCACAAACAGCAGTTGATTTAAGTTTAGAAGCTGTAGATGAATATATTGAAAAAAGAAACAACGACTTGGATTAATATGATTATACCGGTATTTGATGTTAAAAATAATGAGTGTGTAAGTGGAAAATCTGGAAAAAGAAATACTTATACCAAATTAAAGAGTGTGTATGGAAAAAATCCAATCGAAATTGTAAGCAATCTCAAAAAAGCAGGTGCTAAATGTATTTACGTTGCTGATTTAGATAAAATAGAAGGTGAAGGTGATAATTCCCTGCTGATATCACAGCTTAATGAAATTTTACCTGTTTTATTGGATAATGGTGCAAGCTCTGTTGAAGAGGTCAAGTTTAATAGAAATATCTGTACTTACTCTATACTGGCTACTGAAAGCATGACAAGCACCGAAGATGTGAAGACAATATTCAAAGAACTGCCCTATGAAAAAATGATTATAAGCATAGACATTAAAAATGATGAACTGCTTATTAATAATTCTGACATCAAATTGGTTGACATTATTTCATTAGTCAATGAAGTTAAACCTGATTACAGCATCATACTAAATATTTCAGAAGTAGGTACCAGAGGTGGAAATGAGAACGCACTTATCAGGAACATCATATCACAAACCCCTTACACCCAACACATCATAGCCGGTGGTGTAACCAATGAAAGCATTCATAACTACTGGGAAGATGGAATAACTAATTTTTTAATAGGAACCATATTGCATGAGGGAACACTTCTTGAAAAATATGAATGGTGAATAATATGAATAACAGAATACTTGCTATAGGTCCGGTTACAAAAGATTACATTATTACACCAACCGACAAATATTTTCAAATTGGTGGTGCAGTATTCTATCAAACATTGACATTAAACTCATTAAAATATAACGTTACGTCAATTATTTCAATGTCTGAAGATGATACAAAATTTTTGGGTGATATAAGATCACAAATCAAATATGTTTTCTGTGACAAAACCATGGAATATACAAACATATATGATGAAAACTTCACAAGAAGACAGAAAGCCAAACTAAACAAAAATCCGATATTACCCGAAAGCATAAATATCCCCCTTGACAATATCAGCAGCACACTTTTATCCCCATTATCACCATATGACATACCACCTGAAACAATTGATTATCTAAAAGAAAATGAAATCAAAACAGTTCTCATTCCACAGGGGTATTTAAGATGTACAGACCACAAAGGCAATGTTGTAAAAAGAAAATGGAAAAATAAATCAGACTACCTGAAAAATACGGATATAATTTCTTTGGATGAAAACGAGGCAAAAACGGCCTTTGATTTAAAGTTCATCAAGGATGAAATCATTCTTGATCTACTTGAAAAATATGAATTGGAACAGATAATAATTACAAAAGCAGAGCGTGGTTCAACAATATATACAAAAGAAAGTGTCTGTAACATTCCTGCAATAAAAACAGAACATGCAGTAGATGCAACAGGGTTGGGTGATACATACATAGCAGCTTATATTGCCCGACTGGAAGAAACAGGAAACATATTTGAATCAGGCCTCTTTGCATCCATGAGTGCAAAGGAAAAACTTGAAAATAAAGGTCCACTTAAATGTTGTAAAGAAAAAATAGAAATAGAATTAGATAAGTACAGATAATATTACGAATGGAGCTATTACTGCTAGAATAAATAATCCTATACCAACCATAAGTTGCACCCTATTTTCGTCTAATCCGCCTGTCAACATGAAATAGATTCCAGCCACGGCAAGAATTGTTGGAAGGATTTCCGTATATAATAAAATAAATTCCATAGTTTTTGTCTCCGTTTGTTGAAATTCCCTTTTTTTATTAAGATAGTATTATTTATGAATTAAATAGAATATACACTTTTTGTTTATAATATTTTCATTAAATCAAGTAAGTTGTTTATTTCCCTTACATCCTCCAAACAATCCAAATCCTCAAGTGTCTGTTTTTGTTCATCGGTTAATTTGGAATTAATCAGCATGCTCTGCATACCTGCATTGCAAGCTCCAAGTATATCTGCATCAAAATTGTTGCCAACCATTAATGAAGTTCCTGATGTGACTCCAAGCCTTTCCATTGCAATATTGAATATTTCCGGATTAGGTTTTTCAACACCTACCGATTCGCTTGTAACCACATCATCAAAGAATGGATACATATCCAAACGAACAAGTTTTTCCCATTGTTTTAATTCTTTACCATTGGTTATTAATCCAACCTTATATCCTTGGCTTTTTAGATATAATAGAATTGAAAACGTTTCTGGCTCTAATTTTAACATAGCAAATTTAGTGTTGTGATATGTGATAATTCCATTTACAACTATTAATGGATCAGATTTACCATTAATCTGTTCAACCAGAATATTGAAATGTTTATCATAATTGGAACCTTTTTCTTTAACTATTTCCATTAACTTTTCATAACCTTCATCTTCAGTGCATTTAAGCCCGTTATGCACCATAGACTTTACTGCAGCCCGTCGTGCAATTGCAGCAAACCCTGAAGTATCATATAAAGTGTCATCCATATCAAAAAATACTGCTCTTATCATACATATATAACTATGATTTTTGAGATATTAATAAATTTTGAAAAATAATAAAAAGAAATATAGGGAGATTAAAGTTTAAATGAACCATCTAAAAGTTTTTCTTTAAGTTCCAATGAAATATCCAATGCTCTTTTTTTATCTGATTGTCTGCATGTTACTTGAATGTTTCTTGTTTTTCCTTCCGCCTCTATGGAAACACTTCCCATGTTGATGCTTGGAATTCCTCTAGGGCAAACCATGGAACAGTATCCGCATCCGAAACAGAGTTCAGTATCAACTGTTTTTGTTTTTTTATCATAGGCATTTGTCGGACAGTAAAGTGCTGGCAAACATGGTATACAATTGAAACACATGTCTGGTTCTGTGGTAGGTCTGTAATCAACATCTTCCCATACTGTATAATCCACTGTATCAATTGGCAAATGTCTTCCATGAATGTCACAAACAGGTAATGGAATGTCCTTATTTAAAACTTTGAGATTTTCCAGAATTTCTTCATTCAATACTGGAATTGCAATTGCAACAGAATTGAATATTTCCGGACCCATACCTGTTTTAAATCCGCCACAATAATATGATTTCATGTCATGAAGATCAGCCGTTAACATGAGATTAGGTTTTTCAGGCGTGCTTCTTGTACCATTGTCTATTACAATACCTTCTGATCCGTTCAATAGTACTTTAGTTCCCTTGTTTATGACTTTTTGATTTGGATCATTTTGTAAAGGATTTATTTCCCCACATCCACTGAATGTAAATGAATTGTAAGGTCCTTCCAGTGGTGCTGCATTAAATATTGATTTGACTGACACCTTATCTGGATTTGTAAATGAACTGTAGTTCATGAAAGCGTTACGGGTACCTATTAATCTTGCTGTTGGCATGTCATCAAGGGTTACTGTTGTGTTGAATTCATTATCCTCGACATCTATTACTTTTACATCTACTTCCTTACCGTCAATAAGGTCCTTAATCAGGAATCCTCCACCATAGTTTTCAATACTTTCACTGTGATTTGTTCCATAGAGGATTACATCCACAGTTCCCAGCAGTTCATTTGGACATGGTCCTGGATATGCTGGAATGCCGTTTATGTATACTTCTTTGGCTTTGTTGAATGAACCCGGCTGTGCTACCGGAATATGGAACAATGCAGTAGTTCCACTCATTACACCACTTGTTCCACAGGTTACTACATCAACATCATCTATACTGATTTCTTCGTTATTACGAATTTTGGTTTTCAATTCATCAGCAGTTAATACTATTGCTTCCCCAGAATCTAATTTGGATTGAATTTCTTTGACTGTTTTTACCATAAACTCCCTTCCGTAAATGTTACTATGATTCATCAATAACTTAAAAATTATTTTATTGTTATTCTTATTTTTTATTTTGTTGTTTTTAATAGAAATATTTTAAATAAAAGTTTTTTTTGAGTTTGATTAATCTGCAATGTGATTTACAGTTGAAATTTTCCACTTTTCAAGAGGGTTTGTGTTTTTTTAAAGGTTTTTTTACGGGAATTTCTCAAACATTTAAATATCAAATAGGGTAAATATACCTATAGGGGTATATGTATATTACATATATTGTGGGGAATTAAAATGAAAGAAATAATAATAAACAATATTAGCTGTTTCATAGTACTGTTCATAATGATATACACAGTATACTTGGCAGAACATACATACCAATAAAAAACACTTTTTTTATATTTTTTACCTGTAAACATTACAATAACTACTTCTTTTAGCAACAAATAAATGATTTAAATAATTCAAACAGAAATATAAAATAATGACAAACAAGTGATAAAATATGAGAATTGAAACAAGAATCAATCAGGATTTACAGACAATAATTCCAAAGAAATTTGCAAAAGAACATAACCTCAAAGAGGGCGACATCGTCCGGTGGGAAGAAAAAGAAAATGGAGAAGTGACAATAACCTTCAAAAAAAGCGACATATTCAATGACAATTGAACCTCCACTGAAACAACGAAATACAACACGTTGTAATCACAACATACCAAATATTTAACATTACTTATTTTAAAAATATTATTAAATAAGAAAGCTTTACAGGGTCTTATAATGAATAAATACATAGAAAATCTAATCCAATTAATCAATTACGAAAGGGAAGAAGAAATAAAGTTAATGCTCAATGAAATAAAAAAAATGTCTTCATTCGAAAGAGAAGAAATCGGACGTGCAATAAATAATGTAAGAGGTAAAAAGATTGGAAAGGAATTAGGATTCACAATCGTACAATACGGCAGGTCCAAATATATAGATACCGAAATAAGTGTTGGAGATTTAGTATTAGTCAGTACCGGCAATCCTCTCAGCAGTCAACTGAGTGCAACAGTGACAGAAAAAGGATCAAAATACATCAAACTGGCATTTAATTCAAAAATTCCCAGATGGGCCTTAAAAAAGAAAGTTCGCCTTGATTTATATGTTAACGATGTTACATTCAAAAGGATGGAAGATAATCTAAACAATTTATCAATTAAAGGAAAAAATGCCCTGGAATATCATTTAAATCTAAAAAATCCCAAAAAGAGCGAAGATGCCTATGTAAACTTTATCGATGATTCACTTAACCCATCACAAAAAAGAGCTGTTAAACAGGCTTTTTCAACGCAGGATTTCTTTTTAATTCATGGACCATTTGGAACCGGCAAAACAAGAACACTGGTAGAGTTAATATTTCAAGAAGCAAGAAAAGGCAATAAAATATTAGCTACTGCTGAAAGCAATACTGCAGTTGACAATCTACTTGAAAGAATAGCGGAAAATGAAAAACTTAACATAACCAGATTAGGTCACCCACAAAGAGTATCTAAAGAAAACATTTCATACACCCTGGCATATAAAGTTAAAAATCACAAACTGGGAGCAAACCTTGAAAGTTATTATAATGTAATAGATGAATATAATGAGGAAAGAAAATACTTTACAAAACCTACTCCACAGTACAGGAGGGGACTGACCGATAATCAAATTAAACAGTATGCCTCCCGAAACAAAAGTAGTCGCGGAGTAAAAGCAGATACAATTCAGTCAATGGCACGATGGATTGATTACAACAACAAAATCAATGATTACTACGATAAAGTCAAAAAACTTGAAAACAAGATTATCAATGAGATTATTGAAGAAAGTGATGTGATCGTATCCACCAACTCATCAGCAGCACTGGAAAGTATCAGCAATACAAAATTTGATGTGGCAATTATTGATGAAGCTTCACAAACGACAATTCCCAGCGTGTTGATTCCTATTGCAAAGGCTCATAGATTTATTCTCGCCGGTGACCATAAGCAACTTCCACCCACAATCATAAGCGATAAGGTATATGCTCTTGAAGAAACATTATTTGAATCATTGATTGAAAAATACCCTCATAAATCCCAGTTACTTAATGTTCAATACCGTATGAATGAAAAATTAATGAACTTTCCAAATTCGGAGTTCTATGAAAATCTATTACAGACCGATGAAAATGTTAGTGACATTACTTTAAATGACATCATAAGCGATGAAGATGAAAAGATACTTGATTTCATTGATACATCATACATGGAAAATAACCATGAGGAACACATTAACGATTCTAAGTCCTTCATAAATAAGGTTGAAGCAAAAATCTGTCTTGAACTAGCAAATCAATATCTAAACCGGGGAGTTAAAGTTGAACAAATAGGTATCATAAGCCCATATGCAGACCAGGTAAAATTAATCTCCGAAAAAACTGATGTTGAAGTAAAAAGTGTGGATGGATTCCAGGGTCGGGAAAAGGAAATTATTATAATTTCAACTGTACGAAGTAATGAAAATGGAGAATTAGGATTTTTAACTGATTTAAGACGGCTGAATGTTGCAATTACCCGTGCTAAACGAAAGTTGATAATAGTTGGTAATCAGAAAACGTTAAGCTATAATCCAACATACAAAAAATTAATTAAAAATGCAATGTACCAGTAGATCTTAGAAAAAAAGGAAAAGAAGGTTAAACAAATACGTGAATGTAAGTTCCGATTATCAGAAGGACAAGAGGAATTTTTGATAAGATGAAGTAATTTTTAAATCCTTTTTCACTTCGAATATCATCCTTGAAGTATTTATTAACTTTATCCGGAAATATAAGAAATGAAACAAAGATAATTATGGAAATTAATGCAAAGATTAATTCGACGATGAATTTATACGGGTATCCCCATACACTGTTCCATGTTGCAAATGTGGACAATAACATCACGGGAAACATGTTAATTAACGTTAATGAGGCTACTTCAAAAAATCCCACTTCTTTTGGAATATTCCGGGACATACCCATATTGTATATTCTGGAAACTTTCAGATAAAAATCATTCATAGGATACTTGGGAGTGTTTTCAAATGTATCCAATCTCATTTTAATACCAAATGCATAAACTAAAAAGCATGCAAACAATGAAAAAAACAAAACCATTAACGATATCATTGCAACGTTTATTTCTGAATAAAGTTCCCCAAGATCAATACCACTAGTTAAGATTCGTCCGAAGAACAATAAAAGTATTACTGCAGTTAATATCAGCATATAATTTGCACTTTTACCTGGGTTGATATCCCTTGTTTTTTTATTGGTGCTGATATCCTTTTCTGCATTATTTGTCTGGTTTTTTAAATCGTGGCCACATTCAATACAATAACTGTTTTCATCTTCGTTGTAACTGCCACAATTATTACATTTCAAGTTATCACCCCTTTGTTATTAAAAAAAAGACGTATTAGTAATACCCTTTGTTTAAAAAAAATATAAATGGGGCTGTTGATTAGAAAATCAATTTACCAACCATTTATTATGTCTTTAATTGCCTGGAAAGCTTCTTCTTTTTTATCAAGTTGTGTCATTCCTGCTCCTTGTGCAAGGTTTGGTTTTCCTCCTCCCCTTCCACCAAGATATTCTCCAATTGTTTTAATAGCGTCACCCATTTTAAGACCATTATCCACAATGGATTGGTTTGCTGATGCCACTATGTTACCTTGATTGTTTATTACAACTGCCATATCGGCAACTTTGTCTTTTTCAACAAGGTTTGTTGCTATTTCTCTTAGTTGTCCTGCATCGGCATCTATAATCTGTGTGAGCAGTTTGTATGAATTTACTTCTTCAACGTTATCCTGTAATGAGGATATTTTTGCTTCTGCCAACTGTTTTTCAAGGGCTTTGATTGTTTTTTGCTGTTCTTTCCATTCATTAAAGAACCTGTTACATGTTTTTGGTAGTTGTTCGGCATCAACACCAAATACTTCACTACTTTCCCGTAGGATATCATCAATTTCCTGGATTTTGTTAATTGCAGAATCGGCAACTGCGAATTCTATACGTTCAACTCCATCCTGCACTCTTTCTGTTCTTAGTACTTTGATGATTCCAACATCACCGGTTGTTTGGACGTGTGTACCTGCACAAGCTTCCACATCAACGCCAGGTATTTCAACGACCCTTATGTCTTTACCAGGTACTATACCACCCTGGTATAATTTGAAACCGTATTTTACCTCTGCATCTGTTCTGTCATACCATTGAATGTTCACAGGTAAATTTTGTTTTACGTATTCGTTTGCCAGTTTTTCTATTTCTTTTAGGTCATCTACTGTTATACGTTTGTAATGGGAAAGGTCTATTCTTGTTTTTTCTATACCATTTTGTGAACCAGCTTGCCAGATATGTTTTCCAAGCACTTTTCTGGCAGATGCAATAATTAAGTGAGTTGCAGAGTGATTGCTGGTTAACAAGTCTCTTCTTAATGCATCTATAGCACCTGTTATTTCTTCACCTTCAATAGCATCGAGTTTGTCCACATCTTCCTTGGCAACATGGTGTAACACTACTCCATCAACTTTTTCGGCATAGGTTATGTTAATAACTCTTCCATCGGCCCTGGTTATTGTTCCTTCATCTGATGGCTGACCTCCACCTTCAGGATAGTAAATGGTTTGGTCTAGGATTATTTTGTTTGAATCCTCCACCCCAAGCACTTTTGCTTTGAAGTCTCTTTGTGTTAAATCATCATAGAATGCAAGGTATGTTTGTGGATAATCCAGTTCCAGTGGTTCAACTTCTTCTTCATCTTCTTCTTCATGTGCTGCTGCTATTTGTGTGTAGAAATTATCAGGAATATTTGCATCAAAATCATAATCCTTACATATGCTTTCTACTGTTTCAGGAGGAATACCATTTGAGTCATAGAAATTTATTAGCATGTCTGTTGGGAATGATGTTATGTTGTCCTTTTTCAGCTTGTCTATTGAACGTTTTACAAGGTTTTTTCCTTTGGTTAATGTTGTGTGGTATCTTTCCTCTTCAAGGTCTGTGATGTTTAATATATGTGCTGCGTTGTCTTTAATTTCAGGATATGTTTGACTGAGGAAATCCAGCTGTATTTTCATTATGTCTGATAATGATTCTTTAAGTCCTAGTTCATTCATGTATTTGACTGTTCTTCTAAGTACCAGTCTTGCAAGATATCCTTCCTTTACATTGGATGGTATGATTCCGTCTGCCAGCATGAAACTTAAACATCGTGTATGATCTGCGACTATGTATATTGCTTCCATTGGAGCCGTTTCTTTTTTAAGTACTTCCGGATCCAGTGATAATTTATCTGCAACTTTTTTACGTAAAAGTTTTAAGTCAGATATGTCTTCTAAATCCATCATTCCTGCAATTTTTGCATTTTCTGATAGTATTTCAGTATTTAGTTCCACACCACTGAGGTCTGTTAACTTGTCTATTACAGGACCGAATGTTGCATCGTATGCAGTTGGTGTTCCCTGACTTACCCATGCAATACGTTCAAGTCCATAACCTGTATCCACGATTCTTAATGGAATTTCTTTTAGTCCTTCTTTTGTGGTTGCATACTGAATGAACACAAGTGTAGCTAATTCCACACCATGTGCACATATTTCATAGGAAGGTCCTTCGTTTCCTCCACCTTTCCACCATGATTCAATATAAGATATTTCTTCAGGATTGATTCCTATGCTTACAAGGAATTCAAAACAATATCTTAGTGTTTGGTCTTTCCAGTATATTGGGTTTTCATCCGTGTTGAATGCATGGTGTGCACCCATTGTAAAACAGGTCATGTGTCTACCTGATCTTCCAACATTATCAACATCATTTAATCTTATTGATGGTTGTGCTATTGTAAGAGGATTTGCTGGAGGTCTTACCATTCCACTGGTTACCCATGGTTGGAAGTCATATATTGATGCTCCAACCAAGAATACATCATTTCTCCATCTTTTTGCCAATACTGGGTATCTGTCTATAGGTGTATGATTGTTATTTTTGAAAAATTCCCTGAACTGTTTTTGAATACCCATCAAATCAAATTGTTTGTTAGTAACAGGATTACCTATGAATTCATATTCATCACATGGAGCATCACCACATGTTGATCTTTCTTTAATTGACCAGAAAGTTTGTCCACATTTACTACAAACCTGTTTTTTAAATCCTAAATCTTCTAATTCAAAAGTCATAAAAAATTCACTTGATAAAATCTTTGATAAATTAAAATATTTAATAATTAAATTATTTAAATAATAATATATTATAATAAGATTTATGTTTAAAATAGTATAAAAAAGTAATCTGAAAAAAAGGGTAAGAAAGGTAATAAGACAAAAAAAGATACACGAAAATGGAAAGGATATCTATGAAAATTGCATTAATACCAGAAGGTGGAGTTCTAATAACAAACCTGATCTACAAAAACGGACACACACCACTACAAATGTATAACATGTCTCCCGAAAAGGCAAGAGAAAAAGATCCCTATGATGAAGAAGTTATCGATTACGACTCAGAGCTCTACAATTTGAATGGTAGTAAAGTACAAAAAGGAAACAAATACGTTGGAACAGAAGTACCCTCCGGAATAAAGGGCAGACTTACACTGGCTGACCATATAATTCAGAAAGCAGAAGCTGCAATCATATTAGGCAGAGCACCAAAAGAAAGAACAAAAATGTATGACAGACTAAACAGCACCATACTCCTGTATGGAGGAATAGGTGCAGGTAACTTTCCGAAATTTTTAGCATACCAATTAAGAAAGAAAAATATACCACGACTGGAAATGGCTTATCCCACCAACAGGCATGAACTAATTAGAATATTTGAAAGAACAAACAACTTCCTACAAAATCTAGAAAAATATCCGAAAAACTATGTTTCAAACGATGACCACATTACAACAGATGGAACACCCTACAAAGAAAAAATAGCAGTTGAAGAATTAAAAAAGATTATAAAAGACATACAATGAATAAAAAAAATGAACATAAATGTTATAATATTTTATTAATTTCAGTAAAATTCACCCTAAACAGAATTAGTTTAGTGATATAGAATAGTGATTATATGAATGTTAAAGAAATGTTACAAAATAGATGTCCCATTAAAGAAACTTTAGAAATAATAAACCGAAAATGGGCTGTTATTATTCTATGGGATATGTTCAATGGTTATGAACGATTTAATGAATTCAAAGAAATTAACCCTGACATAAATAATAACGTATTATCAGATACATTGAAATTTTTGATTGAAAA
>ODAI010426176.1_pt1 | contig 19089 bp, 19 predicted proteins | sample 1539321 | NCBI WGS metagenome assembly ODAI01 (sample SAMN02144231, study PRJEB22623) | gut metagenome | biome: sheep rumen | host: Ovis aries | place: New Zealand
TCACAGCAGTCTTTGTCCGTTGGTCCAAATAAGGGCCAGGGCAATGGTATCTTGGTAACAGGGGACTCTTCGGTTTTGAAGGGTTCTTCGGAAAAGGGGAGCCGTATGGTGAGTGGTGATGGTAAGGGGGATGGTTTGGTGAAGAGCGGGACCTCGGTAGTGGGGGAGCGTTCTGTGGGGAACGGCACTCAAGAAAAAGATGGCACATCGGTTTTAGGGGAGCAAGAGGGAGAGAAGTATTATGAGATGCCCGATGGTGCCATGCGAGGTATGCGAGAGGGAAAGAAGAAGAATACGTGGCTGCGTAGGCTTTTCGGGAGGTCTTCTGAGAAGGAGCAGACTGGTGGCGGTCTGGGGAGGAGTGCCTTCGGCAAGAAGAGGAAGCGCAGTCCTCAGGTCATCATCATCCCCATTCAGACTGTCGGAGAGGATGTTGCCGGCTCGTCAGGTGGTTTTGGTGGCAGGGAAAGGATTGACGAGTATTCCGAGGAAAGGGAGACATTGCTTTTCAGGGAACTGAAGGCAGAGGACTTACGTCGTCTTGACCTGTTGAGCCAGCGCAGCACCGTATCGATGCCCTTGCAGCGGTTCTATCTCACCTCGAAGTTCGGATATCGGAAAGACCCATTGGGTCAGGGCACCCGTTTCCATGACGGTGTGGATCTGCGGTGCAGCTATGAGCCAGTGTTTGCCATGCTGCCTGGCGTGGTGACGAAGGTTCAGTATGGCAATACTGGGTATGGGAATTATGTGGTGTTGAACCATGGTAATATCGAGTGCCTGTACGGACATCTGAGTGACATCGGCGTGGAAGTAGGCGAGGCGGTCCAGGCAGGTGATGTGGTGGCCATCAGTGGAAATACAGGTCGTAGCACCGGCCCTCACCTACATGTGAAAATGACCTATATGGGTCAAAGGGTCGATCCCTTGGTGTTCATCGACTACATCAACGATTACATCCACCAGCTTCAGAGCCAGCTGTATGGGGGAAGTGATGGTTCGTCAGATATTTCGGGTGGTATGGAACTAAATATTGAGAACCTGATAGCGGCGATGCAGCATTATGGCTTGCATCATCAGAGTGTGGTATTGGCCCAGGCGTGGCTGGAAACGGGAAAATTCACCTCTGACGTTTGTCGCTATAAGCACAACCTGTTCGGACTGACCCGTCGGGACGGCCAGTATTATGAGTTTGAGAATTGGCAGGAGAGCGTGAAGGGTTACCGTGACATGATCCAGTACCGCTACAAGGGCGGCGACTATTATGAGTTCCTACGCAAGCTGCCGTATGCCGAAGACCCCAACTATATATTTAAGGTGAAGCAGATCGAGAGCCAGTTGGGAGGGTATGGTCTTGGACTGGGAGAAGGAGGGGAGTAGGAAAGATTTTTATCGTGTCACTGGCTACTTTGACACCAAACGCCCATTGCAATTCGTTTGAAAAATGTAGTAAAGTTGATTTGAAAAAGTGTAGCAAATTTGGTTTATTCGTTGGGAAAAATGTAAAATAATGATTTTTTCCTTTGAAAAAGTGTAATAAATGCAAATTATTCGTTGGGAAAAATGTATATTTGCACACTGAAAACCATAATGGACAACTTATGCTGAAAAGGAAAATAGAAGAAGCTCTGCTTCAATGGAAGAATACATCCGATCACAATCCGCTTGTCATCAAGGGCATTCGTCAGTGTGGAAAAACATTCATTGTCGAAAAATTTGCCAAAGAGCATTACAAGCATGTCGTATATATCAACTTTGCCCTTGAAGCAGACAAGACCACGGCTTTTGTGGGAAATAAAGATGTTGACCCCATCGTCCTGAACCTTTCCACCTTGATGCCTCAGGCAAGTTTCGTCCCCGGGGAAACCTGTATTATCATGGACGAAATCCAAGACTGTCCCGATGCACGCACCTCCTTGAAGTCCTTCAAATTGGATGGTCGCTTTGACATTATCGCCACGGGGTCGCTCCTTGGTGTAAAAGGCTATGGTGACAAGAAGAAAAAGAAGAAGAACACGAAACTGGGGAAAAACTCCGTTCCGGTCGGTTATGAAACCATCATAACCATGTACCCTCTGGACTTTGAGGAGTTTCTCTGGGCCAACGGCATTCGTCCTGAGGCTATAGATGCCGTAAGGAAATGCTTCCAAGAGGAAAAGCCTGTTCCTGAAGGTGTGCATCATGCGTTCAAGCAACTCTTTTACCGCTATGTGGTGGTTGGAGGTCTCCCCGCAGCCATCAATACTTTTCTGAAGACCAACCATATGGGGCAAGTGTCAGAGGTGTATAAAGGCATTGTTGACGAATACAAGGACGACATGGTCAAATACGCCGACGATGTGGACAAGTCCCACATTCGTGAGTGTTTTGAATCCATTCCCGCCCAGTTGGCTAAAGAGAACAAGAAGTTCCAATACTCTGTCGTCAAAAAAGGTGGTCGCGCTTCCCAATATGCAGGCAGTCTCCAGTGGTTGGAAGATGCCGGCATCATTCACCGATGCTACAATACCAACCCACCGGAGCTTCCGTTGGATGGCAATGCCGATGAAGATGTTTTCAAGGTGTATCCCACGGACATTGGGCTGTTGATGGCCATGCTTGATCCTGGCACACGTGCAGATGTCCTTCAGGGGAATCTATACGGATACAAGGGGGCTATTTTTGAAGGTGTCATGGCCGACTTCCTTCATAAGAAGGGGCAGAATCTTTATTACTTTCACAAAGACAGTGGCTTGGAACTTGATTTCCTCATCCGTCAGAATGGGGAATGCGTTCCTTGTGAGGTGAAATCCACCACCAATAAGGCAAAAAGCTTGCGCACTGTGCTTAATCACCAAGAGAAATACCACATTACCCATGCCTATAAATTTGGTGATTACAATGTGGGACGTGAAGGAGCCTTGCTCACTTTACCCTCCTACATGGGATTCCTTTTGGAATTCGAAGGTGTGGAGGATATGGAACTGCCCAAGCTTGATATTGAGGAGGTGAACCGTATGGCAGAAGAAATGATGAAGCAATAGGGGGATATATATCAAAATAGATGAAAAGAAAGCTTCTAATCTCGTTGGTTGGCATCATCGTTCTGATTCCAATCGGACTCTATTCCAGACATATCAGCTGGCTCACGAAAGAGGTGGGTGATGCCCTCTGGGCCATGATGGTCTTTTGTTTTTGGCGTATCATACTGGTCAAGAAAGGTCTCCCCTTTGTTGCACTAATAAGTCTGATTCATTCTTATCTAGTGGAATTCTCACAGCTGATTAGTTGGCCTTGGCTGGTGTCGTTCCGGAGCACATTCATCGGTCACATGATGCTTGGCCAGGGTTTTCTATGGATAGATCTTCTGGCCACCTTGATTGGTATTTTCCTCATATATTGGGTGTTCTATTTCATTGAACGAAGATGGAGATAAATAACTGGTTAGGGGGCGGCTTATCATTATGACAATTCTTAAAGGGCTGTCATCAAAAGGGAGTTGTATAGGGAGTTGTCTATGTGGTTAGTTTTAAAACTCATGATGTCTTTTTCCAGCAGGATGCCTGCTTGCGTCGAGTTTGTCAGCAGCCCAGACGACAATGGCCAACATAGAGGAACGTCCCTTTTTCTGATTTTTCGCCTCTTTCTCGTTTCTTGGTTTACTATATAGCCGCATGTGGGTCAACACAGCCAAAAGCAATTCTTCACATTTCTTTTGTGAAATACCGTTTTCTTCCAGGCGCTTCACAGATAAACGTGAGTGCATTCTTCGCGGTTCCGGGTCAGAGTTGTGGCCTTTGATGTTACGTCCATCTATATAGTAATGCTTGGCCTTGCATAGGTTATGGCAGAGGGCAGCAATGACTATATCGTCTTCGTTTGCTTTTTCGGTGAGTATGTCGCAATCGAATTGTTTGTCTGACAAGAACCTGGTGAACAATTCGCTTTCCCTACGCTCGTCAGGGGTCATCTTGTTCCATCCATCAACTATACGGAATGTGGCAAGAGAATGTTCCGCCAATCCACCAGGGTAGTTGTGGTGTCTGTTTGCAGAAGACGGGCGGTAGAAGAAGCCGCTTGAGTCAAGGTATTTGAGCAATTTCTTCACACTGACCTTTTTCACTTTCTCCATGAGAGCGTATATCTCTTCACGCTGGAGCACGATTCTTCTTATGGCATTCTCGTGGAGGGTGTCATTGTCATACCATCCTTTGATTTTCTTGCCTACCTTTGTTGCGAATGCGTTTGAGTCCTCGCGATGGTAAACGTTGGTCATCGTCGATGATTTATTGTCGTTGGTAGAGGTTATGGCATCCAATCTTCAGGTATTTTACATAGACATGCATAATGATAATCTATTTCCAACGTGTCGCCGTACATTTCGTATAGTTTGTCAAAGTCGGCTTTATGGTAATCCCTGAAGTTGTCATCCTCATGTCTTTCTGCATCATTTTCCTCAAAGTCAGAGATTAGTATTTCAACAAAAACGGGTGGAAATATCACGTTCCAGAATTTTTCGAAAAGCTTCGTGTCATGATTGTCGAGGATTTCCAAGAGGCATTGTTTTGGTAGGAAATCATCTTCTTCCAATTCTTTTTCAGCCTTCTTCCGTGCCTCACAGTCTTCGGCAACCAGTTTCTTTATTCTGGTTACTTCTTTGTCTGTCAGTTCCACTTCAACTTCTATGTCTTTTTCTGTATAGGTGAAGTAGATTGTTACTTCAAATTTGTATTTCATGTTGTTATGGTTGTTGGTGTGAGTAAATTAGTATGTTTTAAAGGTAAAGAGAGTCTGTCAAAATGAAGACAATCGCTTCCAGATGGTGCTTATTGTTTATGTGTGAGTGAATTATTTAGAAAGGTAAATCCTCATCCGAAGAAGGTTGGCTGTCACTTGAAGTTGTTTCTTCAGGTATTTTTTCTTCATCAAGGTCATCTACAATATATTTATCTTCTAATTCTTCTAATTTTTTCCTATAATATTTTCCAGCTTTTTCAGCGAAAGCTAAAAAAGCATCAACGGTGAGATTTCCATTTTCTTCCCTGGGAATACCTTCCAGTAACATTTCTAATTCCTTATTCTCTTCTTCGCTCAATTGAGGCCTGTTATTTTCTTCCATATTATAGTTTGTTTAATGGTTATGTATTTTTGTTTTTCACAAGAGACATGCAAAGATATGAAAATACATCGAAAGATATCAATAAAATATACATATAACTAAAGAGGTCTTCGTGTGGCCTCTAGGCCATATGAAGACCATGTTGTACGAGAATCCTCGCGCGCGCGTACATATATATTGGAAACTTCGCGGCGATTTCTTTGTAACTCTCAAAGAATCAACGCATTGGGTTTTAAAAAAAGAAAACTCTGCAACAAAGGTAATAAAAAAAGATGAAAAAACCAAATAATTAACCAGATTAAGTCATCAGCAGCAAGGCTTTAGCTTTTACGCTGAAGGCGGAAATTAGTACAACACAATGTTGCATCAGATATTACTATCTTTTAGAATGTTTGTCAAGGTATGAGGGTCTTTTAGGGTTCTTTATTGTTTATACCATATCCGAACAGAGCATAATCTCCTTTCAGTGGGTCATCAGGGAAGATTTTGGCGAGAGTGGCTGTCAGGCGGCGTGCGGCTGACATCGTTGCCGTTTTGGTCGTAAGGAGTCCAAGGTGTGCTGACTGTCGGAGGACATGGACATCCAATGGCATGATGAGTGTGCGTCGGTCGATGAAGTCCGCCCAAAGTCCTAGATCGACGGGTGAGTTGTTGCGTACCATCCATCTGAGGAACAGGCACACTCGCTTGCACGCCGAAAGGGTGTTATGGGGAATGATTCTGCTGCTGCCGTTGCTGTTGAAATACTGGCAGATGACCGCGATGGCAGAGGGAGCGTCCGTGGCATGTTGGCGGACGTAATCACCCAGTGAGCCGTACGTCAGCAGTAGTTGCTGGTAGGCATGAAGGAAACGATGCATGGTGTCATTTTTATACAGGCGGTAGAAGCATCTGGTGTCTCCTTTCTTGAAATGGTCTTCGAATTTTCCATTCTTTATCCAGTCATCCACTTCTCCATTTGACCAGTCGAGAATCATCTCGATTTTCTTGTTGAACTGACTGCGGTTTCCATAGCTCAGGCTTGAGGCGATGAATGCCATTGCCTCTTGGTTCTTGATGCCGTTGACCTGGTGCATGAACCATGAGGGATCATCTATAAGGAAGTCAGCCGTCTCGTATCGTTCAGCGTATTGTTGTAGGAGCTGATGCGTAGATTTTATCATCTCTCAGTTCATCATTTTTGTCATGCGGTATCCCATCCGTTTCAGCTGTATGGCCGCTCCCATTAGATAGAGTTGGTGCAAACAGATGACGTATGCGTTGAACGCATCTCTTGTTCCTGGTTCGATGTTCTGATGTCGCAGCGCGTTATAGACACGGGATGCGCATTCGCCGACCAGTTTCTCCAGTACGGTGTAGTCCACGCCGCTGAGCAGCAGTACTTCCTCGCGGATGTACTCGTCCATACTGTCATAGCCCCGTTTGTCCCGCATAAAAGCATATAGGTCTTCGATGTTTGAGTATATTTCCCACTCCACATCCCAGAATTTAGCCACGGCCATGCCGATGTACATCATCCATCCGAGGCTTGCGGACGGGAAGTCGTTGAACTCCCTGATGCCGTCCGGGATGTAGGCTTTCGCTATCTCTTCCCATTTCTCCTCCACGTCAGGGCATTCCGGCAACCGTTCATCCACCTCGTGCATGCTGAGGAGGAACTGGTGCAGGTCTTTTCGCAGTTGTTCTTCGAATTGTTCCATTTCGTATGTCAATAAAGCAAGTGCAAAAATACAAAAAAATCCCAAAGCATGAAAACTCGTGCTTTGGGATTGATGATGATGGCTCTATTCCATTATACTTTCTGCCAGTCTTGCGAGTTCCTGATAGGGTAGTGCGCCAACCTGCCGCTCGATGTTCCCATCCTTGGTGATGAAGAAGAGCGTGGGGATTGACTGGATGCGGGCAGCCATGGCCAGAGCCTGGTTCTTGTCCACATCCACCTTCAGTACCTTTATGCGTCCTTCGTAGTCTTGAGCCAGTCGTTTCAGCATGGGAGCCATGCTTTTGCAAGGACCGCACCACGTGGCGTAGAAATCAATGATGACAGGGATTGTTCCTGTGTAGTTGTATCCTCTGAGATACTGCTGATAGTCTTTGATATTCTCCATAATCATATAGTTATTTTGTTAGTCGCATGATTTTAGTCGGGCAAGCCAAAGTACATTTTCCGCATTTGATACAGTCGGGGTGCAGGTAGCCTGTTACTTCACCACGAGAGTCGTAGGGCGTGAGTTGCATGGGACAGACACGTGCGCAACTCTTGCATTTCATCTGACAGGCACTGCTCACGTGGACAGACTTGAAACCTTTGGGTAATGGTTCTTTCTTGGGTGCCACCCAGCGTGAGATGGTTCCCATAGGGCAGAAACTGCACCAGGTACGGGGAGCATAGATGAAGGACAGCGTTACCCCGACGATGGTGGTGATGAGGATGATGGTCCAGAATACGCGTCCCACGTCCCCCCAACTCTTGGCGAAACTCAGTTGGATGCCGAACATGGAGAAGATGAAGAACACCATGAACAGCCGGAAACCGAATGTCCGCACGAACTTCGGTATGGGTCTGTGAGGTGAATATTTCGAGAGCAGACGGTCGTACATGCTACCTCTCGGACAGACATGACCGCACCAGTATCGTCCCCGCCAGATGGATGTAAGTACAGGCCCTATCATGCAGATGAGCGCAAGCAGGCCGATGACCGGATAGAGGCATTCGATGACGAGGTAGGCGAAAAGTATCCAATAGAGCGGCATGCCCTTGGTCTCGAAATGCCTGTGGAAGTTCTTTTTCTTATTCTTCTTCTGTTCCATGTTGCATTCTATTTTTTTCTTGTGCAAAATTACAAAAGAAACAATAGAAATATGAATGAAATTTTCTATCTTTGCATCGATTTTATCTATTATGGTAAACTTGTGAGGTATGACTTTACAGCAACTGAAATATATTGTAGCCATCGACCGCTACCGTAATTTTGCCAAGGCCGCTGAGTCTTGCGGTATCTCCCAGCCTACACTGAGTGCCATGTTGGTGAAACTGGAAGAGGAACTTGATGTGCGTATCTTTGAGCGCAGCAACAAAAGTGTCACACCGACGGCCAACGGAGTAAAGATTATCCGTCAGGCAGAGCGTGCCATTGCCGAAGCAGAACGCATCACTTGGTTGGTGAACGAGGAAAAGGGGAATGTGTCCGGCGAACTCTCACTATCTGTTGGACCGACCATCGCTCCTTATATCCTTCCAAAGTTTATCAAGCATTATGTGGAGGATTATCCTTCTGTCAAACTCAGCATAAAGGAGATGAAAGCCGACACGATGCTCGGCGAGTTGTTGCTGGGGCATCTCGACGCCGGTATCGCCATCAGCGGGAACACCCGTCAGGGAGTGTTGGAGATACCGCTTTATACAGAGAAATTTATGGTCTATCTGGCGGAAAACTGCTGGAGGAAGCTTCCCGTGTTCAAGCCCGAGAACCTGGAGCATGAGAAGATGTGGGTGATGAAGGAGGCGCAGTGCCTTCGTGAGAGCGCGTTCAGTTTCTGCAAGGCAAGGACTAAAGGGCGGCATATCTACGAGGCTGGCAGCATCGAGACCCTTATCCGCATCGTCGATGAGAATGGCGGTTTTACCATCATCCCCGAAATGCACTTGCCCTTCCTTACCGACAAGCAACGTGAGAATGTCCGTCGCATAGAAGGTGACTATTTGTCGCAGCGCCGTGTCTCACTCTATATTCGTGAGGACTACATCCGTCAGAGCATGCTCAACACCATCACCAAAACACTCCTCCGTTTCATGCCCGACGGGATGATGGAGGAGCGTATAGTGAAGTATGGGATTAAGCTGTAGATCTCATCCTTTGATTACCGCCACGGGGTGCAGTCGGGTCTTCACCTTCACCAGGTCGGCCTCGTTGGCGATGACCGTTTCGATGTCCTTGTATGCACCCGATGCCTCCTGCATGTCGTCCTGTGAACGGATGGCGTGTACGATGCCCTTGGCCTCGAGTTGTGCCACTTCCGTAGCCATGTCGAGGGTCTTGATGGCTGCCGTGCGTGACAGCACACGACCGGCACCGTGCGAGCAAGAGCAGAACGAGTCGGGGTTGCCGAGACCCTCCACGATGTAGGAGGCCGTGCCCTGAGAACCGGGTATGATGCCGATGACTCCCTCACGGGCGAGGGTGGCCCCCTTGCGGTGAACGATGACATTCTTCCCGAAGTGGTTCTCCCAAGCAGCGTAGTTGTGGGCGATGTTAATCATCGGCTCGAACTCTATGCCTTCCAGTGCGTCGGCAAGCACATCTTCGATGCGCTCCATCATCAGCTTGCGGTTGCAGAGGGCGAAGTCGATGCAGTATTGCATTTCTTTCCAGTACATATCGAACTCCTTGCATCCACGTGCGAGGAAGGGCAGGCGGATGTCGGGCGACACCACGGAGTGCCATTGCTCATTGAGTGCGGTGGCCAACTTGTTGTAATAGTCGCCTACCTGTTTGCCAAGGTTGCGTGAGCCAGAGTGAATTATCACCCAGAGGTTGTCGTCCTCGTCTTTCTGCAACTCAATGAAGTGGTTGCCCCCGCCCAGCGTGCCCACCTCATGCAGGATGGACTGACTACGGCGCTTCACGATTTCAAGAGCGTCGATGTCGTGGCCCTGGGGCAGGTATTTCTCATCCTGAGCCTCCTTGTGGTGGTCCATACCCAATGGTATACGCTTGCGGATGCCCCTCATGATTTGCTTGCGGAGCACCTCGGCGGGGATGTCGCTCACACGCCAGTTGGTTTTCACGGCACACATGCCGCAGCCGATGTCCACGCCCACGGCGTTGGGGATGACGGCATCCACGCATGCCAGCACACCACCGATAGGCATTCCCATGCCAGCATGCACGTCGGGCATGATGGCAAGGTGATGGAAGAGGAAGGGCAGCGTGGTCAGGTTCTCTATCTGACTCATGGCCGATTCCTCTACGTTGTCCGTCCATATCTTTACCGGACGGTTGTTGATCATCTTGACTTGCATTGTCTTCTCGTTTTAATTGTAATACATCTTTAAATTGGTGGTGCCTCGTAGCTCATATTTCTAAACGTGTCTGATGATTTTCAGACCGCGATGCAAAACTATAGCGTTACTACGCATTGTTTTTGCGTATTAGGGGAAAAGTTTCGTAAAAATTATCGAAAAAACATATTTTTCGAGTTCTACGCAAATAGGATGCGTAGAAATTACTTATCTTTGCAATAGCGAAGAAAAATGGATGATTATGATGACCAACTTTGACATCATTAGGAAGGACGGCAGGTTGCTTTATGAATACATCCGAGGCAGCCACTTATATGGTCTCAACAATGAGTACAGCGACATCGATACCAGCGGTGTCTTTGTCTGCACGCGTGACGAACTGTTCGGCTGCTTCGGCTACAAGCCCCAGGTGACAGACAGCCGTCATGACAACACATGGTATGAGATAGGGGAGTTGATTCGTCTGCTCTTGAAGTCTAACCCTACGGTGTTGGAGAGCCTTTTTGTGCCTAAGGACAAGGTCATCGGTGATATCCATCCGCTTATGCAGATGATCATCGACAATCGTAACCAGTTCATCAGCAAGCAGTGCTTCAGTCCCTTCTTCGGCTATGCCAAGTCTCAGATTGAGAAGGCGCGTGGCCTAAACAAGAAGATTGTCAATCCCGTGACAGAGCGACTGACTCCATACGACTTCATCTATACGTTCAAGGGACAGGGCAGTACGAAATTTCGCGACTGGCTTGCCAACCGTAGTCTGCATCAGGAGTTCTGCGGATTGGTCAATGTGCCGAATATGCATGACATCTACGGCGTGTATTATGACTTCGGGGCGCATACCGCCGCTTACCCGGATTGGAAAAGCGATGAGCAGTTTCTCTCTTTCTGTCAGGATTACTATAGCGAAAGGGATAAGAATACGGTCATCGAAAGGTTGTCTCAGGCTGAGCCTATAGGCTACCGTGGTGTCATCAACTTGGATGCCAAGGCCGATGAGATACGCCTCTCTTCCATCGATGACAAAAACACCCGTCCCATGTGCTTCATCTCCTACAACCAGAGCGGTTACTCCACACATTGCCGTCAGTACGCTGAGTATCAGGAGTGGGTGAGGAACCGCAATCCGAAACGCTATGAGTCAAACCTCGACAAGAACTACGACGCAAAAAACATGATGCACTGCTTCCGTCTGATGCATATGGCGGCGGAGATAGCAGAGGGTAGGGGAGTGATTCTGCAGCGCACGTGGGACAGACAGTTCCTGTTGGACGTGCGCAACCACAAGTTTGAGTATGAGGAAATCATCGAGATGTTGGAACAGGACAAGGAACGGATGAACCAATTGATGGAGCAGTCCTCCATCCCAGAAAAGATTGACGCGGACTTTGTCAACGACTTGATGATAGAGATTCGTAAAAAGCAATTTGAAATGAACTAAAAAGCAATACCATGCCAGCCAATAAGAATGCGTTGATACGCTACAAGACCATTGACAACTGTCTTCGCAACCGCTATCGCCGTTGGACCCTCGAAGACCTTGTGGACGCTTGTTCTGAAGCCCTGTATGATATGGAGGGCATTCGGAAGGGCGTTTCCGTGCGTACCGTGCAGGGCGACATTCAAATGATGCGCTCCGACAAACTTGGGTACAATGCCCCCATCGAAGTCTATGACCACAAGTACTACCGCTATGCGGACAGCGACTATTCCATCATGGACATGCCGATGTCGCAGAACGACTACGAGGTGATGCAGGAGGCCGTCGATATGCTGCGGCAGTTGGAGGACTTCGGCCAGTTTTCCGAAATGTCGGATGTGGTCAGCCGCTTGCAGGATAAACTGGCCATCAGCCGCAATAACCGCAAGCCAATCATCCATTTCGACAGCGTGTCCGACTTGAAAGGTATCCGTCTGTTGAATCCCTTGTACAACTATATCGCACACAAGCAGACTCTGCGTATCATGTACCAGTCGTTCTCCGCACGCCGTCCCACGGAGTTTATCTTCTGTCCATATCTCTTGAAGGAGTTCCGCAACCGTTGGTTCTTGTTTGGTTGCCGAGCCAAAGATTTGTTGCTTTATAACTTGGCACTTGACCGCATCAAGAGCGTGGAGCCTGTGGATGTGCCATTCCGTGAGAATCCCGATTTCGACTCAGAGCATTTCTTTGATGACGTGATAGGAGTGAGCAAGAACATCAAGAACACACCTCGTACTATCAAGTTTTGGGCAACAGCTGAACAAAGCAAGTACATCAAGACAAAGCCGATTCATCGTTCCCAACAGCTATTGAGGGAAGACCCCGAAGACGGCAGTTGCGTCTTCAGGATTGATGTGGTCATCAATTTCGAGATGTATTCGGTCTTTATGTCCTATGGGCCGGGTATCAAGATTATTTATCCCCGGCAAGCTGTAAAGTATATGCGGGACAAACTGAAGGAAGCCCTCAGCATGTATGAGGCAGAGGATGACAAGAAAGAGTAGGTCATTCTGATGACTTAGAATCAAGGAGGTAGATGGATATCTTGGAGGTAATCCATTGAAGAGAAGTTCCTGTGTTGTTCGATGAACTTGTCAAGAGTGTAGTGGTTGCATCCGAGGCAGTCATTGGTTCCGAAATAGACGCCTATGATGTGGATGCGACTGGTAAGTTCCCTGACATATTGTTCCAGCCATCGGCGGTGGGATGGTCGGCGAAGATTGAGGTCTGTGATTTGAGCCGTGTGAGCATCAGATTCCTCTCTCAATGAAACACGGTAGTTGCCGTCGTTTCCGAATAGGGCGGAGACCTTGACGATGTAGCAGCCACCTTTCTTGATAGGCTTGTAGGTGACAGTGTGGGGAGATTGGGGATACTTCATTTTTGTGATGATTGATCGTTAATAAAGAGGGTGGGGGATTACCCCACCTCGACTTCCTTGATTGAGATGATGACACCTTCGTTGTCAGCATCCCAAGTGCAGTGGAATTTCTGGTCGTTGTCGGCATAGACCACATAGGCTGCACCGGTATTCTTTCGGTATTCCAGTTCCTCGTCTCTCCAGGTTTTGAGTTGGTCGAGAGCCTTTTGTCTGGTCTTGAACAGCCTTGCATCGACGAAACCGTTGGCATCGGGTTCTGAGGCGGAGACGGTAACGTGTGTGATGATGAAAAATGTCTTGGGTTGTGTGTTCATTTTTGTGGTTTTTTGAGTGAGGGAGTGGTTGGCTCCCCCGTTACCTTTTGCTTTATTGTTTGTTCTCGCTTGGCGTAGTCTTTGTCAGGAAGACGATGCCGCCGATGATGGCTGTGATGAAGATGGCAGCCATGGGGTGGGTCTCTGCTATTGCCACCACGATACACAAGAGTGTACAGATGATGTGGGTCAAGATGACTGCGCCTTTAGTCACTGACTTGTAGATGTTGCTTGGGGCATTGAGGTAGTTGGAGATACTTTTCATAAGTGATGGATTGAATGTTAGTGGTTGTTAGGGGAGGGAGTTTGTCGTTCTCCCTCCTTTATTTCATTGGTCGCAGACAACGATGTGATGGAGGTTGATGAATGCATCATCGTTTTTCACCCTCCACTCGTCATCAAGGTTTTCTATATCCTCTTCTGTGCGGAGTGGGGTCGTTGGCTTGTATTTCTCATTGAGCCAGCTGAGCAGTTCATCGAACGTTTTGAAATAGTCGCTGTCATAGTTTTCATCGGGGTCGCAGAGGTCGATGTGGTACCGGTCGGGAAAGTATTTCCCTTCAACGTCGTTGGTGTAATATTCCCCCATCCCGTCCTCCTCGGAGGCATAGTAATATTTGATGGAAGGGAATTTTTGGCAGATGAAGTCGAACACCTCGTTCATCGGTCCCCATGCGGTCTCGGTGCAAAGTTTGAGAGTGTTGCCGTTGCGTTCTTTTTCGTACCAAGAGCCACGGCAATAGATTTTGTTCCAATCGCCACCCAGCTCGTGGACAAGGCATCCGAGCCAGTGTTGATTGAAGTCACTTTTGACTTTAGGAGTCTTTCTCTTACTGAGGGTGGTGAGGATTCTGTCGAGTTGTTTGATTTCTCGCTCCTCACCCTCCAGTACATACGATGTAAAAGCCCAATTTGGCATAGCTGTAAAATTTTAGTTATACGATTTATAAGATTTAGTCCTTGCGAGGAAGATGGCCAACCTGACGTTTGCACCTGCTTGTTGGATGCGCTTGATGAAAGCGTCCGCTGTCTTGCAAGAAGTGGTTATGTCATCGAACACCACTACCTTTCTGCCGGCAAGTTTGGTTTCGTCAATTTGGACGTATTGGTCTATGTTTTCTGCGAGTTCGTGGGTGTGACTGATATGAGCCTTGTTGCGTTTTCCGATAACGTGGATGTAGTCATATCCGTTTTCTGCGTGAAGTTTGTCGGACACCATAGCAGAGAACTTCTTGAATCGCCTGGCGTGGGTATGTTGACAACTCGCGGGGATACACAAGAAGATGGTGTCTGTCATATCAATGAGGGAAAGGGTGTCACACACTACGTTGGCAGCCCAACGTTTGGCGTAATTCCGGCCATCTTTGAAAGAATGGAGTTTGTAGGCAAGGTCGATTTCCTCAAACGATGCACGTTTATGGTATCGTTGTGGGATATATTGGAAGCAAGCGTGTTTAAGAAGCATAGCGGTATTGTTTTATTTCCCTTTCGTTTATGCTGCTGAAGCAGCTTTCGCGTCCGGGCGTTGTTATTACGCCGCCATGCAAAGAGGGCAGGGAGTGTGAAACAATCGGAAGGTTTGCGGGTTTGTTGTCAGCCTATGGCAGCCGATAGGGAAACAAGAAAACCGTGAAAACCGAGGTTGAGAACGAGATGCCGTTTATCTTTGCGAAGTGATGACAAACGGTAGGACGTGATAGATTCAAGGTTTGATGTGGGTATAAAAAAAAACCACCTCATTGGAGGTGGCTTTTCAGGTAAGTGATGTGAACTTGTTAGTTCGCCATACTCGTCTATGTTGTATGTGGGGTGTTGGGGTGTTTTATTGTTTTTGATGAAAGGTTCTTGTCATTTCACTTCCCGTTCTTGTATGGTCTTACCGGATCCCCAGGCATCGCCGACTTTTTCGCCCACCACACGGTAGGTGTTCTTGGAAGAGTCGAAGATGACGGGCTGCAGCTTGCCGAGGTCGATGTTGCCCTCCTCGTCGAGGATGCTCTCGTCGGCGCTCATGTTGACGATCTCACCCACCACGCGGGCACCGCCGTTGCCATCCTCTTCGAAGGTCACCACCTTGCATTCCAATGCCATCTTGTATTCGTTGATGATGGGAGCGTCCACGTTCGGACTCGGCGTGATGGTGAAGCCGGCCTTTTTCACCTTGTCGGGCACGTCGTTGCCGGATACGATGCCGAAGTAGTCGCTTTGCACGATGTCGTTCTTGGTGGCAAAGCTGATGGTGAACGCTTTTTTCAGTCGGATGTTATCAGTAGTTTTGTGGGCAGAGAGTTCGAAGGTGATGTGCTTCGGTCCGCACTGTCCACCCCGGGGAGCCATCATCACGACAGGATTCTTGTCAGCGTCCCATGTGGCAATCATGATAGCGGGTAGAGGTGTAATCACGGCTTTGTCGCTGAAGTTCTTGCGTCCTTCCACCGCCTTTACTTCCAATTTTTTCGAGGTGGGGTTCTCATTGGTCTCATTTTTTTGCTCTTTGTTTCCACAGGCGGTTATAAGCATTGCGCCTGTCATCAAGAGCGCTGAAATAGTCATGTAGTGTTTCATTTTCGTCTATTGTTTATGGTTATATTGGATTGATAATAGAAACTTCTTTGTTTTAAACTTGTGTATTCTTGAGATGTGTCTTAAGTAACTTGACCACCTGCGAATAGGGGCTTGTTGTCACGCTTTCGAAATATGCTGCCATGGTGGTTGTGTAGGTGCATTTGAAAACGCCTTTTGTAAACAGTTCTTCGTTAGTGAAGCTTTCGGCAAGGCAAATCATCTCTTTGTGTGTTTGTTCCAGCAGCCTCTTTGCTTCCTCCAAAGAAGTGCCTTGATGCTTTTCCACAAGCATCTTGTCCATCTCATGGTAGTTCTTGCGGTACTCGTCGGGAAGGTAATCCCGGGGATGACCTTCACGGATGTTCTGAACGAACACGCGCATCAGCACGTGCCATTCATATAGATGGGTTAGAAGGTCGCGAAGGCAACGGTCATGCATCCAACGGACACCACATTTCTTTGGGTCGGCAGGGAAGTTGAATGGGGTGGCCGCAGTCACCACACTCATCTTGTCGATTTGTTCCTTCAGTTTTTCATAGCCATCCTGCATCGAGGCTATGAGTTCGATTTTATTGGTTGGTTTGGGCATAGTAGATAATTATGATGATAATCAATAGTTGGATAATGATGATAGTTGGAATACCATACTTGAATTTCTTGTGCATCGTCTTATGGTGCCAAGTTTTCATACCCAGCCAGGCACCGATACTGCCTCCGATGATAGCTAGTTTCAAAAGCATAGCTTCTGAAAATCTCCACTTGGATTTTTTGGCTTTCCATTTGTCTAAACCATATATGATAAATGTAACCAGGTTTACAATGACAAAATATGCAAAGGCTATATGTCGTAGGCTCAGGTATTCCATCTGCTAATTATTTAGTGGGGATGAGTTTCTCTCATTTAGAGAAAAAGTCAGCGCGGATAAATTTGATGGAGCTGTTGAAGTCGATTTTATATGTTCCTTTTGACTCGATGTATTCGAGGATGGTGCCACGACCGAACACCTTATGGGTGACGGTATCGTTAGGTTTGAGTGTGTCCTTGTCGGCAGTGTTTGAGGAATCCGAAGGGGAATTGTAGTTGGCTGTCGAAGGGGCGTATGCCATTTCCTGACAGAGCTTGTCTGCCAGATATTTGGTTTGCAGGAAGAGTGACGGGTCTATGTGCCCATCAATCTTGATGAGTCCCTCGGTGATTTCGGTGATGAACCGTGAAGGGTATCTGCTGGACTTGCGAGTGTAGTCGAAGCCTTCCGAGTCTGTGAGGAACAGTGCTTTCTCCGCCCTGGTGATGGCGACATACATCAGCCGTCGCTCCTCCTCTTCGGCAGAGCGCTTGCGTTCCCGGATGGACTTGTGGCTGGGGAAGATACCCTCTGTAAGGCCGCACACGAAGACGTAGGGGAACTCCAATCCTTTTGATTGGTGTATCGTCATCAGCCTTACCGTATCCCCGTCATTCTTGTAATCCGCATTGGTGTATAGCGCGATATCTTGGAGGTACGTGATGAGGGAAATATGCTCATGTTCGTTAGCTTTCTCGTAATGTTGGATGGCATTCATCAGTTCTGCCACGTTCTCGAGTCTTTCCTCATCCTCATCCATACGCAGTTCTTCCTTGAGTCCGCTTTCTTGTAAGAGATGGTCCAACAAGTCCGAGATTTTCATGGAAGACTGTAGTTCACGGCTGCTCTCAATGAGATGGACGAATCTGATAAGTGGTTCCTTATGGAATTCTTTCTGACGAAGATGTAGATTAAGAGTCTCATAGAGGGAAGCATTCTCCAGTTTCGCGAGTTTTACGAGGTTGTTGAGCGACACCTTTCCGAATTTCCGTGACGGTGTGTTGATGACCCTTGTAAAGGCCAGGTCATCATCTTGGTATGCCACGAGCCGTAGGTATGAGAGCGCGTCTTTGATTTCCTTGCGCTCGAAGAAGCGGATGCCGCCCCACACCGTGTATTTGACATGGTTTCTCAGCAGAGCCTGTTCGATTTCCCTTGACTGGTAGGATGCGCGGTAGAGAATGGCAATATCGCTGTAACTGCATCCTTTCTGTACCATCTGTAGAATCTGCTTGCATATCCAGTTGCCCTCATCCTTTTCTGTCTCCGCATGGTGGTATAATGCGATTTTGTCTTTCGGGTTGTTGGTAAAAAGGTCTTTGGGTATCCTGTTCTGGTTGTATTTGATGACCGAGTTCGCCACATCGAGGATGTTCGGTGTGGAACGGTAGTTTTGGTTGAGAATGATATCGGTGTCAGCCTTGAATTGGTTGAAATAGTCCGGCTTCGCTCCTCTCCACTCATAGATGGCCTGGTCGGGGTCGCCGACGATGAACAGGTTGTCGTGTCCTTCGGCCAGCACGTCTATGATTTGCCAGTCCGTCTTGGAGCAGTCCTGCACCTCATCCACCATGATATAGTTGAGAAGGTTCTGCCAGTACCGCTTCGCTTCTTCAAAATGTTCGAAGATGTATATCGTGAAGGCGATGAGATCTTGGAAGTCTAGCATGAACCCTTTGAGTTGCAGCTGCACGTACCGTTCCGGCTGTGATATCTCTTCAGGTGGCGGGATATGTTTCCCCAGGATGATGTTGCCGATGTAGTCGTTATCCTTTTGAGCCTTGTAGAAAGCCACGCTTTTAAGGAACTGTGTTGTCGTCACTTCTGTGCGGTCAAGGCCCATTTCTTCCATCACTTGTTTGGCGAGAGCCTTGCAGTCCTCCTCGTCGATGATTTTGAAGTTCCGGGGGTATCCGATGCGGTGTATCTCACGCCGCAGCACTTTGACGCAGAACCCGTGTATGGTGCATACGAAGTCGTTTACGTGTGCCGTAGTCACCAGTTTTGCGATGCGTTTCTTCATTTCCTGAGCCGCCTTGTTGGTGAATGTCATGCACAGGATGTTTGCCGGGTCTATTCCCAGTTCATTGACGATATATGCGTAGCGGTGAGCCAGCACGCGAGTCTTTCCAGAGCCAGCTCCCGCGACGATGCGTACGCGGCCTTCTGTAGCTCTGACGGCTTCTGCCTGTTTGGAGTTGAGTGATTCAAAGATGTTATCCATAGGGAAGGAGATTTTTAGCTGGGGTTGTCTCTTGTTTCTTGGTTTTGTCAGTTGTAGGTTTCGTTAGGCGCTTTGTCAGGTACTTGGTGTACCAGGCATTGTAAGTTCGAGTTACGATAGATGATATGGTGTCGAAGATTCTATTTATTTCGTTTCGGA
>ODAI014294826.1_pt1 | contig 19088 bp, 13 predicted proteins | sample 1539321 | NCBI WGS metagenome assembly ODAI01 (sample SAMN02144231, study PRJEB22623) | gut metagenome | biome: sheep rumen | host: Ovis aries | place: New Zealand
ATGTAAAAAAACTTGTAAGTCTTTGTATAATATGGTTTTAGAAAACTCATATTATTTTACATCAAAGACTGAAATCAAAAAAAAACTACTTTCTCAAAGCTTTCATTTTCTCTTTAATTTCTTCGTTTACGCGGAAAGATTCGCACATTTTTTGAATGGCTTTATTGTAAGTCCAGCCATCCAGATGATTTTGAGGGCTTTTCATGTAAGACAGGCATTTTTCTGGAAACTTAGCGGCAAGTGTTGCCACTGCCCAGGCGACTCCCATTTTTGCGTAGTAATAGTCGGATTTGTCGGGCCTTTCTCCGGTGTATAAAGAATCGAGTGCCTGTATAACATCATCTATATAATCATCATTTAAATAATGGCTCATGAGCATGACTGCGACTACACGAACTTCAAATTCTCTGTGGCTTTGTGCATATTTCATAAAAAAATCCCAGCAGATTTTCTGGTTTTGAGGTTTTTCACAGATTTTAAAGGTCTGGCAGAAGGAATCGTTTACAGACCAGTCGTGGATTTTTGGAATAAAATCATCAGCACAGGCAAGGATTTCGCTTAAATCATCTTTTGCATAGCCAATCACCATGGCTTGAAGTGTTTCCATTTCGAAAGAATCCATAGGATTTTGACCAAGGAACTTTTTGTAATCATCCTTTGCAATTTTTTTTGCAAGTTTACGGAGTTCTGGAAGTCTTACACCAAGCATTGGCAGACTTGTTGGATTTAAGGCCTTAGAAAAATCTGCATATTGAGAAGAAGATCCATCATCAGACTTTGCTGCAGATTTTTCTGCTCCGGCTAGTTTGTATAATTCATCTTTTATTTCTTTAATTTCCATAAAAAAATTGTAACATTGTATTTGTAATGAGACAACTGCAAGGGGAAATTGTATAAATTACGAATCAGGGCTTACCTAGTATAAAAATACTTTCTAAAAAAAATGCCTCCCAGTCGTAAAATCGTCTTGTCGAAACCGCGGACTCGTCCGCTACACGCTGATTATGCATGAAATTATATACGTTTGCCGCCAGAGCGGCAGCATAATACGTCGAGTCAAGGCACGCTCACGCTTAAAGCCTTGACTTTGCCGTTTTGAGGGTTTTGTAATACCCCCTCAATCAGAGTGTTTTCGAAAGCCGTTTTACTCCTTCGCGGCATTTTTTTCGGAACGGTTATAATCCGGAAGCCCTGAATACGGAAAACTTATACTGAAACCGCATTTCACAATCTTTTTGATTTATGCTAAACTGTGCCCATGTTAACTTCTGATTTTAATTTTGATTTACCTGAAGAATTAATCGCCCAGCATCCAAGTGGTGTTCGTGGACAGGATAAACTTATGCTTTTGGATCGTGCAAGTGGCCAGGTAGAACATCATATGATGGATGATCTTCCATCTTTAATCACTCCTGATACTTTAATGATTTTTAATAATTCCAGAGTACGTCGTGCCCGTGTTTATGGTATAAAAGAAACTACAGGTCGTGAGCAGGAATTTATGTTTCTGAATACGATTGATAAAGAATGTACAATCTGGAATACAATGGTAAAATCTGCCAAAAAACAGAAGCCTGGTATGCATTATAAATTTCCTGATGGAACAATTGGTACTATAGTTGATGTCCCTGGAAATGCCGGTACTGAATTCCGTGCCATGAAGTTTGATTTTGCGATTGATGAAGACTGGTTCGAACGTAACGGTCATATTCCTCTTCCTCCATACATTAAACGTGGTGATACAGAAGAAGATTCTGAACGTTATCAGAATGTTTATGCAGATCAGACTGGTTCTGCGGCTTGTCCTACAGCAGGTTTGCATTTTACAAAAGAAATGCTGGAACGTTTGGATAAGACTGGAATTGAACGTCATTTTGTAACTTTGCATGTTGGACTTGGAACTTTCCTTCCTGTGCGTGAAGATCAGATTGAAAATCATAAGATGCATGAAGAATGGTATACAATTCCAAAAGAAACTGCCGATGCAATCAACAAGGCTAAGGCTCAAGGTCGTCCAATTCTTGCAGTAGGAACTACAAGTGTAAGAACTTTGGAATCTGCAGCTCAGAAGCTGGAACAGTCTGGTCTTAAGCCTGGACAGAATGGTGAATGGGTTCATGCAGGAACATCTTCTACATCAATTTTTATGTATCCGGGTTTTGAATTTAAGGTTGTAGATAAAATGTTTACAAACTTCCACACACCAGAAAGTACTTTAATTATGCTGGTAAGTGCCTTCGCCGGAAGAGAACACATCCTAAGTGCCTACAAAGAAGCTGTGGAAAACCGATACCGATTTTTCAGCTATGGGGACTGCATGCTGATACGCTAGTTTTGCTTGCAAAACTAGGTAGTGAGCGAAGCGAACGTAGTGACTGCATGTTTATCCGCTAGTTTTGCGAAGCAAAATTATGTTAGTTGTTCAAAAGAGTAGCGGGCCAGGTTGATGAACTGTTGTTTCATTACATCTGAAATCATCTGGTCTTGTGCTACTTTTTCAAATTCTTTTGTAATTAAATCTTCAATTTCATTTACATCCTTCTGAGAAAGAGGAAGACGTCTTCCAATCATAGCATTTTCAAAGTCCTTACTGGTAAAGGTGAAGGGACCTGCAAAGGCCAGGTGGATTTTAAGAAGAGAATTTTTTTCAGTATCAGCTAGGAATGCAAATGATGCAGAGCGTTTTGAAATCTTTTTTTCGTGACCAATTCTGCGGAAAATAGAAAGTTCTGCATCCAAAAGAGGAATTTTTATATTTGAAAGAATAAAACCTTCTGGAACGCCCTTAAAATTTTTTATATTTTCTGTTCTTGTATCATTTTGATTACGGAATTCTAATTTAGTATCCAGAGCCATAAGTGGTGCAAAAAGAGTATGATGATGGTCTTTTGCACAAATGTTTCCGCCTATAGTTGCAATATTTCTTATAGAAGGATTTGCAATTGTGTATAAGGCTTCAGATAAAATAGGAGGAAGATGAGAGCCAAGAGCAAGTAATTCTGCCAAAGTTGCTCCAGGTCCAACATTTATATATCTTTCGTGGCGTTCTATTTGAGAAAGTTCTTTTATTCCATGTGTTGATACAAATTTTTCTGGCAATTCTTCTATTTGACTACAACCGCCAACCACCTGAATTCCAGCATTATTATTGAGAATTTTTATTAATTCATAAGTATTTTTTGCATATAGGACTGTTTTAGACATCAGGTAACTCTCTTTATCTTTTTATTTGCAAAATAAATAGCGTGAATAATGCCATTTACCAAAGTATCTAAGTCTGTACAACATGGGGCAAGATTTTTTACACTTTCAGAAATTTCTTCGCGAGTTGGAATTTTCGGCATTTTTAGAATTTGATATGCAGCAAAAATTTTGCCAGCGTTACAATAACCGCAAAGTTTGATTCCAGCCTTGTTAAAGCCCTGCATGATAAGCTCGTATTCTTCGGTTTTTGCAAAATAATCTAGCGTGACAATATCATTTCCTTTTACAATTCCAACTGGTATTTTACAAGATACAACTGGAATGTCATTTAGTAAAACTGTACAAGAACCACAAAAACCTTGTCCGCAACCATTTTTTACTGTCAGGCAGGCATTTTTACGTAAAACCTTCATCAGAGAATCTTCTGCATTAGCTTCTAAAATTGTTTTTGTTCCGTTTAGAATTACAGGAATTTTCATTTGTTTTCTCCTTGCTGATTATTGGTTCTATCCTTAATCAACTGGAAAAGCTGACTTTCTGTACAAGGTAATTCAGTTACCTGCTTTGTAAGGGCTAAAGAAAGTGCAGATGCAAAGGCTGCTGGAAGGGTGTTATGAACAAGACCTCCAATCTGTCCCGATTTATTGTTTGAGTTTATAAAATTAATTTTGATTGAGTCGCAGCTTACGGTCTTTCCTTTTACAAGCATGCCCAATTCCTGCTGTATTTCAAGTTTGATTGTTCTGATTGCGGCAGCTTCATCAAAAATTTCACCACAATCTACGGCCATCCAAATTCCATTTATTTTTTCGCTATAAGTATAGGTATCAAGCTGAACTTCTACAATTGTAGCGGCCGTCGATTTTGTAATAAAAGGGTCACCTGTAAAGTTTTCTTTATCCCACTTTGCTTTTGTGCTTCTTGGCAGGCTTTTTTTAGAAGTAATTGGAAGAGCCTGATGGAAACGCTTTTTCTGAATTTCCTGGCAACATTTTTTTATAAGTTCATTCATTACACCAATTGAAGAATTTAACTCTTCTGGGTTTTCTGGAAGTTCATCAATGTTGAAGTCTGAGTTAATAATTACATTCTGCTTTTGGATTTGAAGTATTTCTGTTGCAGTTTTTTTCCAAATTTCCTGAATAACTTCTGATGGTTTTGGACTATGAATTACAAGTTTGTCATCAGTGTTTAGAGTAACTTCAATTTTTTGATCATAAGGGAAGGCCGTACTTCCTTTGTAGCCAGAAACTACATAACCACTTGCAAGTCCAATTCCACGTAAAGGAAGGGCAAAGAAAGGTTTACTGTCTTTTTCGGTTCTATCTATAGCCTCCATATGGAAGGAAGCATATTTTCGATTAAAATCAGCATTTTTAATTACACTTTCTAGTAATTTATCAAAGTTTTCAGCTTCTATTTCGAATGGGAATGCCTGATCTTTATTTTTTTTGTCCTGCTGACAATTCAAAAGCCTTACTTCATCTGGAAGCTGCTGAGTTATATTACAAATTTTTTGTATTTCATTTTCAATTGCAAAAAACGATTGTGAATCTACAACTTTTAGAGAAATTGTTGTAGGCGGATTTTTGGAAGTATGGGTGTTTGTATGTATATAGAGATTTTTTGGTTTGTAAAAGTTACATGCCGCAATTGTAATTCGGTCTGTAATTTCTTGTACAAAAGGATTTCCGCATCCAACATCAATATCTATCAAAACTTTTAAGGCAGAAAGGTGTCCCTGAGCATCAAGGGCACTCTGGTAGTTAATTTGAGTTTGAACTCCAGGCTTCAGGTAATAATCCTGTTCTTTCTGTGTTAAAACTAATTTAATTGGTTTCTTTGAAAGGTATGCCGCAAGAGCAGCTTGAGCCGCTATGATACTGGTTCTCCATAGTCCTGTTGGATATGTTCCAGAAACCTTTGTTTTGTGGATGTATATATTTTCACTTTTTATAGAAAGAACTTGGGAAAGGAGTTTTTGAGTTAGACTGGTCCATTTTGTTGGAACGTAAATGTGGAGGTTTGAACCTTCCATGTATGCAAAAGCACCTTCTGTTTCTTTCCATTTTGGAGATTCCAAAGATTGTTTCCAAGTATTACTTGTTATAAGGCTTTTGTCGTTGAAGAGTTCTTTATCAGCTTCTGCTACTGACTTATTTTGATAAAGTCCGTATTTTACTTCGCGGCTGGCAAGTGTGATATTTGGATTTTCTTCGATTCCTGATTCAGAAATTACTGTATCAAGGGAAGGCATGTCATTTATCTGCTCAAGAACTTCTGTAAAGTTTTCTGCTTCTTCCTGTTTATTTTGATTTGTAATTACATTGTGCAGGGCGGATTCAAGGTTTTTTACATCTAAATCGATTGATACTTTTTCTAAAAGTTCTGTAATTACGCTTTCATCTGGACCAATCAAAATTCCAAGTGGTTCTCCAGCATAAGATATATCGTCAAAACCGAAAATCTTACTTTCAAAATCACCAATTTTAAGTATTTTATCGCCCGGAATATCTTTTGCAGTGTAAAGTACGTAGTCAGCTGGCAAATCTGGAATTGAAATGTTTAAAACTTTTCCGGCTGGGGCAGGGCTACGAATCAAAGCCGCAAACAAAGAACCTGCTCTATCATAATCAGTGTAAAAACCTGTTGTATCAAGAGAACGAATTAGTTTTTTGCCTGCAGTTTTTTTTGTTGACATATTATTTCCTGTTTTCCATTCCTATTTGAGTGACTGTATCAATTACCAGTTGGGCTGCATCCTCTGTCATATCTGGATAAAGAGGAATTGAGATTGTCCTTTGATAATGGTCTTCTGCCTGTGGGTAGTTTTCTGCTGTAAAATCTGGGTAGAGTTCTTTCCAGTAGGTGAAATGGAAGATTGGGATAAAGTGAACCGAAATTCCAAGTCCTGCTGCCTGCATCTTTTTTGCAAATTCTTCACGGCTTATAGTAAGTTTTTCTGGAATTATACGCATTAAATAAAGGTGCCAGGCATTTCCTTCGCCATCAGGGGGAAGCTGGATAAAGTCCAGTTTTGAGAAGGCCTTATTATATTTTTCAACGATCTTTTTTCTCTGTTCAAAAAAGAGATTTGCACGGTCTACCTGACAGCAACCAAGAGCAGCCAATAAATCTGGAAGATTGAATTTGTAGCCTGGTGCAATAATGTCATATTCCCAAGATGCTCGTGGAGAAGTGTAACGGTCCCAGGTAGTTCTGTCCATTCCGTGCATGCGCATAACTGTCATACGTTTTGCCAGGTCTGGGTTTCTGGTACAAACCATTCCACCTTCCGCAGTGGTAATTGTCTTTGTAACATAGAAAGAAAAAACACCCACATCTCCAATTGCACCTGCAAAACCAAGAGAAGTTTTTGAAGGAAAGGAGTGGGCTGCATCTTCTATAACATATATTTTGTGGTCTGGAGTGGAATATTTTTTTGCCAGTTCCAGAATAGCCTTCATGTTGCAGACATTTCCTGCAATATGAACAGGTACAATGGCCTGAACTTTATGGCCGTTCTGAGCATCTTTTTTTAAGATTTCTTCTATTTTATTTGGGTCTATGCTGTAGGAATCTTTTTCTATATCTGCAAAATAAACATCTGCTCCCAGGTGACGGGCACAAGCGGCAGTTGAAACAAAAGTATAAGGTGTGGTGATTACGGCATTACCTGCTTTTACACCGCATGCTTCCATTGCCAGAATCATGCCGGATGTGTTTGAATTAACAGCAAGACTGATGATGGGGTCACGGCCTTTTTCCTGGTCGTCCGGACAAGTTAGGGCAGCCGAAAATTTTTTTTCAAACTCCAGGGCGTACTTGCCTGTTGTGAGCCAGCCGGAACGTAAAACATCCAAAACGGCATCTTCTTCGGCCTTTGTAATTGCAGCTCTGTGAAATGGAACTTTTATTTCTGCCATATTTAAATCCTTTTATAATAAATCAGTTCTTTTTTGATTATCGTTTTTGATTTCTTCGTAAAAGTCTTTAAGGCTTTTGCAATCATCACACAATATCTTTATAAGTTTATCACGATTTCTAAAATCTGACTCTTTTGTTGGTGTATAGAAGCAAATTGGATACAGCTCTTCAAGAAGTTTTGAAAGTCTTTTTGAATCGTATTCTTTATTATCCAGAGTAAGAAGTTTTTTATACTTGGTCTGGGTTGGATGTTCTTCTTCCAGCCAAAGTGGTTCAATCAATCTTTCACCTTTTCTTGCTCCTACAATTTTAATATCAATGTCTTTGTAAGGTTCAAGTCCTGAAAATTTGATGATTTGTTTGGCTAAATCAATAATTTTGATTGGTTCACCCATGTCTAAGAGGTAAGATTTTCCATTTTCACCAACACCACCAGTTTGCAATACAAGAGAACAGGCTTCCGGAATAGTCATAAAGAAGCGGACCATGTTTTCGTCAGTAACGGTGATAGGTCCACCAGTTTTTATTTGATTCTGGAAAAGAGGGAGGATAGAGCCACGGCTTCCAAGAACATTTCCGAATCTTACAAACATAAGAGCCTGATTTTCACTTGCAGATTTTGCAGCGTCCAGAACAAGTTTTTCGCAGAGCATTTTAGAAACTCCGTAAACTGAAACAGGAGAAACTGCTTTATCTGTTGAAATCAAAACAAAACGATCAACTTTGTATTTAAGGCTGGCGTCAAGAAGGTTTTTTGTACCAAAAACGTTGTTTTCAATTGCCGCAACCTGATTTTCTTCCATCATTGGAACATGTTTGTAGGCTGCACAGTGGAAAATTACATTACATTTTGTGTTTTTAATGATGTAATCAATGTATTCTCTATCCCTCATATCACCAATGATAGGGACGATTGTTGCTTTTTCACCAACTCCTTCTGACTGCAAAAGACGGAGCTCTCTGTAAATCTGGCAGATTGAGTTTTCTCCATGGCCAAAAAGATAAAGTCTTTCAGCACCTCCAGACAAAAGCTGACGTGCTAATTCTGAACCGATTGATCCTCCAGCACCGGTAATTAAAACTCTTTTTCCACGAAGGTAATTTAAGCTTTCTTTAAGGCTGATTGTGACTGGAGTACGGCCTAAAATATCAAGAGGATCAATTTCGCGAGTTTGTACTAAATGGGCGGTTCCAGTAACTACCTGGCTTATGCCCGGCAGGATTTTTATATGAGAAAAACCGTTTTTTGTAAGAGTTTCGTAAATTTCTCTGATTCGTTCAGTAGGTGCAGAAGGAATTGCTATAATTGCTTCATCTAAATCTGAATTTGAAAGAATTGAAGTAACACCACTTATTGGACCTAAAACAGGAATACCATCAATTGTAGTTCCAATTAAATCTTTATTATCATCTATAAAGGCGTTTACTTTTCCAAAGATTTTTTTACGTTTGATATCATCGGCAATGGTTTGACCTGCAAACCCCGCTCCAATGATGTATATTCTTTTATCCATTTTCCCAAACCCATTTTAATTTTAGCATAGTAGCAACAAAATCTCAATCTTATGATAAAAATCTCTAAACTAAAGGCAAAATATTCCGATGAAGTAAATGATAGTCGATAAATATTTTTGGGGTGTTTCTATGGGGAAACTTAAAAGATTAATTACTGTTTGTTTTATTGTGATGTTAGCATCACATGCTTTTGCAAAACAAATTAGCTTTCAAGTTGTTCAGCATGACCAGACATCAAGTGTTGTAACAGAACAGTCTTTGGTTATTGAAGATGAAGTTTTGAACTCATTTTTTGAATCAGGATATATTGTTACAAATTCAGATGCTGCAATGTCTAATTCTGATGGTCAGGATGATCTTCTTTTTAAGGCAGGAATTGGGGAGGCCTTTGAAGGTTGTTCTGAATATTTTGTTCAGATTAATTTATTTTTTACTAGAACAGATCAAACAACAAGTAAGAATTCTGATTTGGAAAAAATAAACTTTACAATTGCAAAAACAAATACTGGTAAGACAATCGCCAATAAAAGTTTCGACAATATCAAAATAGTAAATGTAAAAACTGACTTGAAGAAGGTTTCTCTAAGTCTGGTTAAAGAAATAAATAAAGCATTAAATGCATATAAAGCCTAAGGATGGGTAGGGAAATGAAAAATAAATTCAATAGTGTAATTACAAAGGTCTTGGTAGTAGTTGCAGCATGTTTGATGTTTGCATCTTTCAGTCCATCCCTTGATGGAAGAGCCGTTGTCGTTGATGATGGTGTTTTTCCTCAGGGATTGTTTGCTAAGACTGTAGGTTATCTTCCTGGAGATATTATTACTGTGGCAAATATAAGTGGAGAAACTACTGTAGATTTACTTGTTATTGGTGCCCTAGATCCTTCTGAAGGTGTTGCAATTATGCTTTCACCAGAAGCGGCAGCTGCTCTTGGGATTGATAAAGATGCCAATAATATCGTAAAGATAACCAAGCGTTCTGGTCAGGATGATAGAGTTTACGGTACTGCAGTTATTGCAAAACAGAATCAGGCTGCTGTTGAGTTTGAAGAAGAAAGTCCTATTGAAGAGAAATCTGAAGATGCATTTGAAGATATAGAAGAAACTCCTGCAGAAGAATCTGAAGATATAGCAGAAGAAAACTCAACTGAGGAAACTCCTGTAGAAGAAACTCCTGCTGAGGAAAGTTCTACAGAAGAAAGCGTGGAAGCTATTCCAGAAGAAACTGAAATCGAAGAAATAGAAGAAGATTTTGAAGAAGAATCTGTAGTTCCTGAAGAAGAAATTGCAGAAGCAGAAGCTCCACAGGAAGAGGAAATTGTTGAAGAAAACCTTGAACCTGAAGAGGAAATTGCAGAGGAAGAATTTGTAGAAGAGGATATTCCTGAAGAAATTGCAGAAGAAGAATTTACAGAAGAAGATATTCCTGAAGAATATGTAGAAGAAGATGTAGAAGAAGAACCTGCAATTGAAGAAGAATTTAGCGAAGACATACCTGCAATTGAGGAAGAAGCTGCTGAAGAAGAAGTAGCAAAAGAGGAATCTGCAATTGAGGAAGTTCCAGAAGAAGAGGCTGAAGAAGAAACAATAGCCGATGAATTTGTGGAAGAAGAAGCTGCAGAAGATCTTGCAGAGGAAGAAAGTCCTGAGCCAGCTGATGAAGAAATGGTAGAAGGGGAAGATGTTCAGAATATTCCTGAAGAGCCTCTTGAAGAGGAGGCGGTTGCAAGTGAAGAACTTCCAGAACTGACTGAAGCTGAGGAAGAAGTTGCTGCTGATTCTTTTGAAAGTGAAGAGACAGAAGAAAGTTCATCTGAAGCAGTTGAAGAAGAGCTTTTTGCTGAAGAAGTTGAAGAGGTTACAGAAGAAGTAGAAGTTGTAGAAGAAACAAGCGAAACTACAGAAGAATCTGAAAGTGAAGAAGAATATGAAGCCATTGTTCTTGTTCCAGTAGATTCAAATCCTCCTCTTGCAAATGAAGATTCTGTTACAGAAAGTGAAACAGAAGAAGTTGTAGCAGAAACTGAAATTCTTGAAACAAAGGATTTAGAAAAGACAGAAGAAAAGACTGAAGAAAAATCTGAAAATACAAAAACATATGAAAAAACATATAAAAAATATATGGTGGATGGACTTAAGGATTTGAAATCGGGTTCTTACTACATCCAGCTTGCCGTTCTTTCTTCTGATGATAATATTCAGAGTATTGTAGATAAGTATTGCAGCAATTATCCAGTTACAATTGTTCCAACTGCAAATGGAGAACGTAAACAGGTTTTGATTGGACCTTTGGGAATGGATGAATATGCTGTAGTTCTTGAAAGATTTAAGTCTTACGGATTTAAAGATGCATTCTTAAGAAAAATTAAATAAAAAAAGAAAAAGAGTTAAAAACAAAAAAAACTGTTCAGTTTAATCTTATGGACTAAATTGGACAGTTTTTTTTGTTTAACTTAAAAATTAGAATTATAAGTTATAAATTATCACCGTTAGATTCAATTACCGATTTATACCAGTATGCAGAATCTTTTGGCCTACGTTTTAAAGTTTGATAATCACAGAAAACCATTCCAAAACGTGGATTATATCCGGAAGCCCATTCAAAATTATCCATGAATGACCACTGGAAATATCCTCTTATATCACAACCTTCTTCTGCGGCTTTGCGTAGAGAAAGCAGATAGCGGTGGAGGAAGTCTATACGGTTTGGATCATGTACTTTGCCATCAAGACTTACCCAATCGTGGCAGGACATACCGTTTTCTGTAATGTAAACAGGTAATTTATATCGCTTTGTATAATGTTTTACACCCCAGTAAATTGCTTCCGGTTTAATATCCCATGCAAGTTCACTGTGAGCCATTCCTTCTGGCCTTTTCCAGTCACCCACATAGCGGCCCTGGTAGATATTCAAACCGATAAAATCAATTTTCTGGCTAATCAGTTTCATGTCTTCCTGGGTGAATTCTGGGAAAATATCCTTACATTCCTCCAGTAGCTGTTCAGGATATTTTCCAAAAATGATTGGGTCGCACCAGAAAGCACCAGACCAGACAATATTTTCTTTACTGCAGTGGAACTGAGAATTATAGGCACTTTCATAATCTGAATCTTTTACAGGAATTGCAGGCATTTCTGCAAAGGTGATTCCAATTTTTGCATCTGGAACAAGCTTTCTCAAAGTACGGACAGCCTTGCCGTGTGCCATATGGATATTGTGACCTGCGTTTAAAAGATCTCTTTTTCCAAGTTTCAATCCTGGAGCATGAGAACCTTCCAACATACCGCAGCCTACAAAAACAGATGGTTCATTAAAGGTGATGAAATTTTTAACTCTATCACCAAAGTTTTCTGCAATTACTTTTGTGTAGGTCTCGAACCAGTCTGAAATTTCTGGATTTAACCAGCCGCCTCGTAAGTAGGCATAGTAAGGTAAATCCCAGTGATACAAGGTTACATAAGGAGTGATATTGTATTTAAGAAGTTCATCAATAAGCTGATTGTAAAAATCGATTCCTTTTTGATTAATACTTCCGTTTATGTCACTTAAAATTCGTGGCCAGGAAATTGAAAATCTGTAGGCTTTAAGCCCCAAGTCGGCCATCAGTTTTACATCTTCTTTAAAATGATGATAGTGATCACAGGCTATATCACCAGTTGAGTTGTTATGAATATGTCCTTCTTCATGGCAAAAGACATCCCAAATGCCAGGAACTTTTCCATCTTCATTCCAGGATCCTTCGATTTGATAAGAGGCTGTAGCAGCTCCCCATATAAAATTTTTACTAAATCCCATAATTTTAATTGTAAAAGTATTTGAGCAAAAAAAATATAACAAAGTGGCTGTAAAAATTGTATTTATGTACTATTTGAAGCAAAAAAAAGGATGTCAAGGCACGCTTACGCTCAAGGCCTTGACATCCTCGTTTTTACACTATTAATAATTGCTTCGCAATTAAGTCTTTCTGAGATACGAGGCGTCAAGGCACGCTTCGCTTAAAGCCTTGACATCCTCGTTTCTACACTATTAATAATTTACTTCGTAATAAAGTCTTTTTGAAATACGAGGCGTCAAGGCACGCTTCGCTTAAAGCCTTGACATCCTCGTTTTTACACTATTAATAATTGCTCCGCAATTATTATATAGTGTAAATCCATCCTTCTGGGGCTTCTATGCGGCCCATCTGGATGCCTGTGAGTGTTTCGTAGATTTGTTTGAGTTTTGGACCCATTTCCTGTTTACCTTCATTGAAGATAATTTTCTTTCCGTGGTCGTCAATTTCTCCAACTGGGGAAATAACTGCTGCTGTACCACAAAGTCCGCATTCAACGAAATCACCAATTTCATCCTTGTTGATTTTTCTTTCTTCAACTTCCATCTTAAGATATTCTTTTGCAACAATTACAAGAGAACGACGTGTGATTGATGGGAGAATAGAATCTGATTTTGGAGTAACAAGTTTTCCATCTTTAGAAATGAAAAGAATGTTTGCTCCACCAGTTTCTTCGAGATATGTGTGAGTTGCAGGATCAAGATACATATTTTCTGCATAACCACAGTTGTGGGCATCTACAATATTATGAAGTGACATAGCGTAGTTCAAACCTGCTTTAATATCACCAGTTCCATGAGGAGCTGCACGGTCAAGGTCAGAAAGACGAACTTTGATTGGTTTAACTCCACCTTTGAAGTATGGTCCAACTGGAGTTACAAGAATTCTGAACTGATATTCTTCTGCTGGTTTTACACCAATTACAGAACTTGATCCAAACATATATGGGCGGATATAAAGAGTTGCACCGCTTCCGTATGGTGGAACCCAGTCTTTGTTAGCTTCAATTGTCTGAAGAACTGCTTCAATAAAACGTTCTTTTGGGAATACAGGCATTTCAAGACGTCTGCAGGAATTTTCCATACGTTCTGCGTTCAAATCTGGACGGAATGTAACAATATCACCATGTTCTGTTGTATAAGCTTTTAAACCTTCAAAACATGTCTGGGCATACTGAAGAACACCTGCACATTCGTTGATTTTTACAGTGTGATCTTTTGTAAGTTTTCCTTCATCCCATTTTCCATTTTTCCAGTTAGCAACATAACTTTTTGAGGTTGGCATGTAACCAAATGTAAGATTTCCCCAATCAAGATTTTTCTTTCCCATATTATCTCCCTGAGTAAATATTTAATATTACTCAATAAATTTAGTTATACTTAAGTGTTTCTAATAACATAATAATCACAAATTGCAAGTGAGTAAAGTCTTTTACAGATTATTCGTAAAACTTATTCACCAAAGCAAGCACCTGATTGATTTTTTTAGATGCAACCTGTGAAAATTCTACGTTTTCATCAATTAGAGTTTCAAGGCTGGAATGACTTTCTGCCAAGGCGGTAGAAAATCCTCTGGAAACCTTAAACCAGTAATTTCCTTTTGCATCTGTATAAAGAGTTATAAAACCGTATTCTCGGCCTTTCTGCTTGGCTATAGAAGTTCTTAAAATCCAGTCCAAAGAATCTACAAGTTGTTCTTTCTGCAACTGGTCATAAATATTTACATTCATATGACGGTTCCATTTTTTTTCTGCAATAGGATTAAGATCAAGTTCTTTTGCTAGTTTGATGATGAGGGACAGTTTTTCACCTTCAAGTAAAGTTCCCTTATCACGAGTTTCAATTTTTCCCCTTAAGTTTCCACAGGCATTTAGCTTGGATTTGTCTTTTTCCTGAAGAATTGCAAGCTGGAAGTGTTCAAGAGGAAGAATTGCGGTTTTCTTTCCTTTGATTTTTTTTGTTTCAAAGAGGAAGTCGCCGAGGGAGAGGGCATTATCTCCATTTTTCTCTGCAATTTTAAGCTGTTCTTTTTCGAACTTCTTTTTTGCATTAGTTTTACTTCCCTTATCACCATTACGGTCTTTGATAAATTCTTCTGCATCAGAAAATTTCTTTGATGATTTTTCGTTCTTACAGGCCATCAGTTTATTGAAAAGTTCTGGAGCAATTGTATCAAGCATCTGATGGGTGAGAGGAGAAACACTCATGGCAAAAATACGGCTTGTTCTAACAATTTCACCTGCCACAATAAAGACAGGGTTTTGGCGGAACATAACACTTCCCGGGTGAATACAGATGTGATCTGCTGTGAGGGAACGGTAACTTTCGCGTCCAGTTCTTACGCAGACAAACTGAATCATACCGGCTGCAATACAACAAAGATAATCTGAAATAGAACCCTTTGCATGCATAACTGGAATATTCATTCTTTCGTTTACAATTTCTGTAAGCTGGAAGTTAATATTTTCTATTTCGGCCATTACTCTTTCATCCAGATAGTTCTTTTTACAGAACTTTTCACGGTTATCGGTCTGTTTGTAGGCTCCGAAAAGTGTAAGATAAGTTACAAAATCTCCCTGCATATCTCTAAAACGGTGATGGGCTTTTCGGGCTTCCATTTCTTCGTTTGGAGGCAGAACAAAAGGGGAATTTGCAGAAAGAAATGATGCAGCTATCAGAACTTTTTCAAGAACATCTGGGAAACGCATAATTGCTTCTACAATGATACGACTAATTCTAGGCTCAAGAGGGAACTTGACCATCATCTTTCCTATAGATGAAAGTGTATTATCGTCTTCGAGGGCCCCCAACATCTTAAGTGTGTCAACGGCTCCAATAATTCCTTCCTGTCCAGGGTTTGAGATAAAGTCGAAGGTGTAAAAATCTGTAATTCCAAGTTCAGCCATTTGTAAAACAACTTCACTAAGGTCAGTACGATATATTTCTTCTGTTGTATATTCAGGGCGGAGTTCAAAATCCTTGCGGGAATACAAACGATAGCAGGTTCCTTCGTGAGTTCTTCCGGCACGACCCTTTCTTTGGTTGCAGGAAGCTTTTGATACAGGATTTTCTATAAGGCTAGAAGTAAAGTTTCTTGGGTTGTAAAAATTGAGCTTACAAAGGCCTGAATCGATTACTGTTGTAATATCGCGAATTGTAACAGAGGTTTCTGCAATGTTGGTAGAAATAACAACTTTCTTTTTTCCCTCAGGAGGATCTTCAAAAACTCTTTCCTGTTCTTCTTTTGGAAGTCGGCCGTAAAGTGGCAGAATGTGGAGTTTTCGTCCGATTGGAGAATAATAAAGTTTGTCTACGCAGTCTTTGATGATTTTTTCGCCAGGCAGGAAAACAAGAATGCCTCCATCTTCATCATTATCTAAAACACGGTCTACTGTATTGTAGATTTTGTTTAAAATCATATCGCAGCCGGCTTCTGTAGTTGTTGTTGAACCACCTGAAATTGGATCATAAACAAGAGCAACGGGGTAGGTTACAGTATCAATTGAAACGATTGGGGCATTATCAAAGTATTCGCTGAAAACCTGGGTGTTCATGGTTGCAGAAGAAACTATAACGTGGAAGTCGGAACGTTCCTTTAAAACTCTTTTTACAAGTCCTAATACAAAGTCAATGTTTAAACTTCTTTCGTGGGCTTCATCAATCATCAGAACTGAATATTTAGACAGCCAGGGATCCAGTTTCATTTCCTGGAGAAGGATTCCATCTGTCATTATCTTAATTCTTGTATCCTGATTGGTTACATCTTCAAAACGCATTTTGTAACCGACAAGGCCTGGGTAAGGAGTGTTCATTTGTTTTGAAATAAACTCACTTACACTTAGGGCGGCAATTCGTCTTGGTTGAGTTACTCCAATAATTCCGTTTGTTGCATAACCTGCTTCGTACAAAATTACAGGTATTTGTGTAGTTTTTCCCGATCCTGTTGGACTTTCAACAATTACTACCTGATTGTTTTCCAGACAGTCCAAAATCTTTTGTTTTTGTGCATAAACAGGGAGTTCTTTAAAATTTAATGCCATTCTATAAAATCCTTAGTCGCGTCCTTATTAATCTGTATTCGACGTTCAATGTATTTTGCCCAATTAATTCGTGGGACATCGTATAAATAATCTACAAAATCCTGGTTAAGAGGTTTGATAACGTATTCATTTGCAGTATTTATGTAGGTTGTTATAAAAAATGCTTCTGCCTTTTGAATTTTGACAGAGCCTTTATTGTCTTTTTTTAATTTGACCTTGTAAAAAAGTCCGTCGCCAGTATTGTCCCTTTCTCCAATTGGATTTTTAGAGGCAAAATCTGGTTTTGTACGCTGGCCACTTATAGTATTACCATTAGCATACATTATCAGTTTATCACGATTTTGTTCAGTATCTACAATAACTTTTCTGTTTTTTATGATATGGGCGTGGTTGGCCCAAACTATATCAACTCCTGCATCAATTAAGTCCATGTAATATTGATTCTGGCTTTCGGTAACATATCTAGTGTATTCTGGTTCAGAGGTATGAATAGAAAGGATAAAGAGGTCGCAGGGATTTTTAGCCTTCAGGTCTTTTAAATATTCAATAAAGTTGGCCCGCGAGCTATTATCATTTTTTATAAAATTAATATAGTCGGAATGGTCTGGTCGATTTAGAAGTTCTGTCATTGGGAAAAAAAGAATCTTCCAGCCATGACTTTCAATTAAATTGTAGGTATAGGCTGATTTTGGACTTTCCTTTATTCCAGAAAAATATGCATTCAAGTTGTTTTCTTTTGCGTATTCTTCAATCGATTTGCTTGTTTTTATAGTTTCAAGAATTCCACTAAGTCCCTGGTCATTTGTGTGGTTGTTACATAAGGAAAACACGTCAAAACCAGCATCTACTGCGGCCTGAACATATTTTTGGGTCATGTTAAAGTTTGGATAAGAGGATGCCGGTCTGCTTGTGTCAATTGGAGCTTCAATATTGGCAAAGGCTAAATCAGAATCTTCTATATAACATTCTACATCCTTATAAATTTTTGAATATGTAGAAATATTATAATTGACTGAGTGGGCCATTATATCTCCTGCAAAAAGAAGTTCTATTGTGTCGCGATCTTTATTGTCCTGTATTTTATGGATTGTTTTATTTTCCTGATTGGAAGAATTGAGTTCTTGTTCGCGTTTAGAGGATTCAGTTACAGGGGATGTATTTTTTTTAGGATTTGAGGCACATGCAGTAATAAAAATAAGTGATATAGATGTCAGAATTATAAAAAGCTTTTTCACAAACTACCTTAAAATCAAGTCCCCTTTATATAAAATAAAAGGATACCAAAGATTACTATATTATATCATAATAACTTCGATATCCTTCTAAAATCTTGAAATCTTATTTCAAAAAATATGTGATAAAGACTACTTCCAAATCTTTTCACGGATGAAAGTCTGGTTACGATCTGCACCTACAGATACGATTCCAACTTTTGTTCCAGTAAAGTCTTCGATGTAATCAATATAGTTCTTTGCATTCTTTGGAAGTTTTTTGTAAGAAGTACACTTTGTAATGTCTTCTTTCCATCCTGGGAATTTTTCAAGAACTGGTTTAGCCTTGTTCAAATCTGGGATTGAAGCAGGGAAGTCTGTAACGATTTTTCCGTCGATTTCGTATGCAACACAAGCTTCAATTTCGTTCATATCATCATAAATATCAAGGTGAGTAAGAACTAAGTTGTCGATTGAATTTACGTGACATGCATAGCGTAATGCTACAAGGTCAAGATAACCACAGCGGCGTGGACGACCAGTTGTTACACCAAATTCATTTCCTGTGTTACGAACATAGTCGCAAAGTTCTCCTTCAGTTTCTGCATTGAATTCAGAAGGCATTGGACCGTTTCCTACACGTGTTTCGTAAGCTTTGAAAACTCCGTAGATTTTATCCAAAGCTTTAGGACCAATTCCAGAACCAGAAGCGGCACCGTAAGAACCAGAAGCTCCAGAAGAAACATAAGGATATGTACCAGAGTCAATATCAAGCATGGCACCCTGAGCACCTTCAAAAAGAATGTTTTCGTTGCGATATTCGTACATCTTAGCAGCAATATTTACACGCATTTTAATAAGCTGATCTTTATACTGATTAAGGAAAGTTTTATCTGCTTCGTCAAGGTCATTCCATTTTTCTTCCCAGTCAAGGTCAGCAACACGGATACCGTCACGTTCAGATTTCATAGAATATGTTGTACCAATTCCGCGGCCTGTAGTTCCAATTGGGCGTTTACGAGCTGCATCACGCTGTTTATCCATTTCGCGGTAACCAGGCAATGTAAGATGAGCACGGTCAGAAATAAATACACGACCTTCCCAGTTAATACCGTTGTCTTTAAGCATCTGGAGTTCTTTAAAAAGAGCTTCTGGATCGATTACCATTCCTGAACCAAGGAAAACTGACTTTTCAGGATAAAGGATTCCTGATGGAACCTGGTGGAGAGCGTATTTCTTTCCATCAACAACGATTGTGTGACCTGCATTTGCGCCGCCGGCAAAGCGAACAACGTATTTAGCATCCTGAGCAAGGTAATCTACAATTTTACCTTTACCTTCATCGCCCCACTGGGCACCC
>ODAI010949623.1_pt1 | contig 19083 bp, 15 predicted proteins | sample 1539321 | NCBI WGS metagenome assembly ODAI01 (sample SAMN02144231, study PRJEB22623) | gut metagenome | biome: sheep rumen | host: Ovis aries | place: New Zealand
GGACGAGCTAAAAAGCCAAGAGAACTATCGCATTCGTATTAGTAGTTGCGAACCTAATCTGCTATCAGACGAGATTATCGACTTTGTTGCACAGAGCCACCATTTTGCACCGCACTTCCATATCCCTTTGCAGTCCGGCTCCAACGAAGTGCTCAAGATTATGCACCGCCGCTATACGCGCGAACTCTTCCAAGAACGTGTCGAGCACATCAAGCGCGTCATCCCCAATGCATTCATAGGAGTAGATTGTATGGTAGGCGTGAGAGGAGAGACAGACGAATATTTTGCTGACTATGTTGAATTTATCTCTAATTTGCCAGTCAGTCAATTACACGTATTCACCTATTCCGAACGGGCAAATACTCGCATGCTGGAAATGGACTTATACGTTGTACCACAGAAAGAACGTGAACGCAGAAGTAAGATTCTTCATAAAATAAGTGAGGACAAACTTGCACAATTCTATGCCCAACACAAAGGCTCTCAAGCCACAGTCCTATGGGAATCAAAGAAAACAGGAAACCAAATGAGCGGCTTTACAGAGAACTATATCAAGATATACGGTCCTTATTGCAAGGAGAAAATCAATACTTTTGAACATGTAACAATCAACGTATGAAACGATTCACTTTCCTGATTATATTACTCGCCTGTATCCGCCTTGCCACAGCTCAGATACACCAAGTGCGCAATTTCCCCGAATTATCTGGCTTGCAGCGGGCCGGATGGCAGATACAACACAGTTGTACCTCATTCGACAAGCGTACCATCATATTCTCCGCCAAGACACCTAACAGTAGGGGATTTGACCTGTACGAAATGCACAAACAAAACAACAAATGGACCACACCTGTCGCACTCAACGGCATCAACACGCCACTGGATGAACTATGGCCAAGCATGACCAGTGACGAACAACAGATTTATTTCGTTCAACGTACACCTGCCATACCGAACAACAAAAAATCCGAAGACCAATACACTATCCTGTTGAGCACCAAGCAAAACGACAGTTGGGAAAGCGGACAAACTATTATCATCTCTACCGGAGAAGATATATCCCCACTTATACTGCCGGATAACCGAACACTTCTATTTGCGTCAAAACGAGAAATTCCCGGAAAGAAAGAACGACAATATGCTCTTTATTTCACGCGCAAAATCGGCAAATATAACTGGTATTTACCAACACTTATCCATGCACCAGAAGAGAAAGGCATAAACTATTACGGCATCGCCATTACTGCTTCTACTGCCAATCCGACGATTCAATTTACCAAACAGACATGCTCGAAAAAAGACACTACCTACACCACCGACTACCTACCTTTAGACAGCGCCTATAACGCGTTGCCCGTTATGACACTCTCCGGTATGGTCAAGGACAAAAACACCGGCCACTTAATCAACAACACCATCGCTATCTACGATGCCATCACCTCCAAATTGCTCTGCCGCCTGAACAATGAGGGACAATACACTATCGCCCTGCCTGTCGGCACATCCTACCACATCGATGTCACCGCTCCAAATTATTCGCATCACTACATTGAGCAGGACTGCAGGCAACTCAAGGTCAACGCCATCGAGAGCCAAACGATAACGCTTGCCAAAAGCCTGCGTATTCACATCAATATCTTTGATGCAGACATGCAGATTCCGCTCAAGGACGTCCAATACCGCATTTCAAGCAATAAAATCAACAAAGTAGCACGAGCAGCAAAAGGAGAAGCCACTCTCGATTTGCCTATCGGGGACCTATATACCATCGTCTTCTCTAAAAACGGATACGGAGAGACCCCGCTCACTATCAACACCAAGAAAGAGGTGCTTCTCACCGAATCCGAATTAGATATTGACCTCACTCCCGCTAAAGTACCTGTACATATCGCACTATTTGATATAGATACCAAAGAGCCCATCACAGGTTCCGTACAACTCAGTAATCCGGCGTATGAAGAAAACATCAACTACATAGCTGATTCCACGTTCCTCAGACAAGGCGAGACCTATGCCCTACACGCCTCTGCAACCGAATATGTTTACTGCGATACCACCATTACTCTACCCTATTCCGCTATGCCGACTAACTGGGCACTGGGACTGAGACAGCTGAAGCAGGAACTCGTTCTGCAACTACGCAATATCCTCTTCGAGTACAACTCCGCTGTACTCATGGAATCATCCTATAACGAGCTGAATAAGGTTGTCCGGTTGCTTGAGGAGAATCCTACTATCAGCATCGAGCTCTCTGCCCATACCGACGACCGAGGCACCGATGCCTATAACGACAAACTCTCAAAAAAACGGGGTGAAGCCGTACGAACGTATCTTGTCAAGAATGGTATCCATCCAGAACGTATCACAGCCACCGGATACGGCAAGAAACGCCCGCTCGTACCTAATGACAGCGAGACCAATCGGGCTATCAACAGACGTGTAGAATTTAAAGTAACCGGTATGTAATATGAAGCGCTATCTACTTATACTCATCTTTGTCTCCCTCTGTGCCGGCATACACGCACAAGATTATTTCAGCGAGACGGCAGCTAAAGCAAAACGAGCCACGCCCCATGAGGCTGCCTATATATGGTCCGAATACCAACAGTTTCTTCCCACGTTCCACGCCACCTACTTCCACTTGGGAAACATCTATTATGACCTTATCCCGACGGAACACCCTATCCGCGATTACGAAGAACTGACCCAGTCCCTCTATCGCACCAAACTCTATTACGGCAATTGCCTGCACTACGCCAAAGACCAAACCCTTAAGCCCATCCACTACGAAGGTTTACCTTATACCGGCAAGAGACCGGAATACGCTGATTTACAGCAGTTTATCAAGCAACGATTAGACTTCGTCAATCAGACATCTCAAACAGCTAAGGCACTATACGACAGTTACAACCAACTCGTTAACCGCTATAATCTATGCCGTATTGTATTCTCGTCTTTTTCGGAAAAGTATGGTCGTGAGAAAATGGCGCATTTACATCTCTCTGACCAGGATAAACAGCAACTGCTCTATCTGCAAACACAAGCCGATTCGCTCCAACATGACATCCAAAGTCTCCAACAGGCCCTTAACGACTTCCCTGTCAAGGACTACCATCCTAACTTCCGTTTTGAAGCCATCAATCTCTACCGTCTTGACGGATTAACCAGCATCAACATTCTCCAGAACGAAGTCGTCCTATGGGATTATTCCTCATGGGCTAAGGACTTCTTATACGCGCAGGACCACACCTACCGTGACTATTTTGCCGCTATCGACAACGAGTACAACGCGATGCGACACGCCATAGCGCATCCAAATGCCAAGATACGGATAAACGATATCCTACTGAACCGCATCAACCGCATGGATTATCAGTCGCCACTCATAGACAGTATTGCACTTCTGCAACAGACTGCACTCATCAAAAGCATCGAACAATCGCCTACTTTCAAACAGGACAAGGCGGATGATGAATATATAGAACAGAATCTTGCCCTTCTATTCAACCAACAGAAAGCGTATACACAACTACAATACCACTACGCCCAACTCCACTATCAAGACTCGACTTATCTCCATCTTGCTGATAGCAGTTGTACCATAACCGCAACTACCTTTGCAGCACACATCCGACCGACTGCAAAGTCCATCACGTCTTATACCAATGATATTTCAGGAGAGACGTTCGGTATCCACGACATGCATTTTGCACTTGAGGACAGCGTGATAACTATCCTTCCGGTGGACACGAACTACCTTGTTGTTCTACCGCATCAAACCATACTGTCCTCACTATCCGGGGAAATGTTGCTGAAAACACGTATAGAAAGCGACGCCCCGTTCTTCACTGCGTACAAATACAGCAACCATATTGTCGCACTGATCAGCGAGCGTCAGGTACTTTTTATTGACACGGACTCACAGCACAAATAAGCCGCGTCATGATTGGGCAAGCAGTATAGTTCGTAGCATTTCACCCGATTAACTGTTTGCACTATAATATCATAAAGCGTCTCCCGTGATTCAGGTATAAATTTCAGTCCGCTGCAGGAGCTATATATAAGACTAAACGCCTTACTTGGACGACATTCTTCGATGTGGTTATCAGGCGCTTGGTATAACTGAACAAAAGCACCTACCCGACTGCGGTTGTTTTTATAACAGGGTGTTTTACCGCTCCAGGGGGTGCCATAAACATATAAGCCGTCCTTTTCTATCCGAATAACCGGATTATCATCATTAAGCAGCCAAGCGTCATCAAAAGCCTCCTGCCACAAGCGGGAGTGAGTAGATTTACCGGTTCCGGACTTCCCCAGAAAGAGGTATCCGTAATCACCGCGTATTATGACGGATGCGTGCATTTCCAACACGTTATACTTCAGACCTGATATCGCATACAAGAGCATCGTTGCATTATTGATAGCGAAATCGTGTGCGGTATCACGGAGGTATAAAGTAGCGTCTGACCATTCTTCGTTCGACTCGATGCGTGCGCAGCAATCAGCGTCACGATTGACAGCCATAAAGACAATCCACCGATTGGCATTATGATAGAACTCCAATCGGGGCATGTCCGGTTCCTGCGCATCGACATATAGCGGAGGAAAACCTATATCGCGGTTATCAAATCCGGCTGAAGATATAGTAAGGTTAAAAAGCTGCTCGGTTACCGGTGCTTCCACAACGAAAGGTTTAAAGTTATCCGGTAACCTTAAACGCTCGGGGCTATACTCCAAGCTGAATCCGAGTCCTCCTACTGAGCAATAAAAACACATCCGCCTAATATGAGTATCACTCCTACCCATTGGTTCCAATTAACGGACTCGTGGAAGAAGAATACACCTACTAACATTCCTAACACATATGCCATACTTATCAACGGATAAGCGTGGGAGAACGGGAAATGACGCAGTATATACATCCACATTATTGCAGACGCTGCGAAACCGATACCGCTGCCTAAGAGCCATAAATTACTGAACACTTTGCCAAAGAAAGCCAATGACCAAGTGAAAGAGGGAATCTTGCTCATCGCTATCTTAAGCAGTGTCTGACTACCGCAGAGGAGCAAGCTTTGAACAATTGCTAATAATAGTAGTCTCATAGTATAGTATTACCACTTGTAATCGAAGCGTTCAATATCCTCTTCAATGAGTGGATTGCCAAGTTGTACTTCTATGAATGTCAACTCGGTCTCTGCTTTAATAGCGTGCAGATGTTCTTTGCGAATAACGCAAACGTCACCGCGTTGTATTTGGCGTTGCTCCCCGTCTAAGACAAAAACACCTTTTCCGTCAACAACGGTCCACACCTCATCACGATGGTGATGCAGCTGATAGGATATATTCTTTCCCGCTTTTAGGGTTATAGTTTTAGTCAGGGCGCGTTCAGTCGGTTGATATTCAATATCACTCAGCACTTTGTAGGTGCCCCATCGGCGTTCCTCGTACATTGGACGGAGCGAGAGGTTATCCACGTACTTTTTTATCGTCTCGGATTTCTCTTTAGCACAGACAAGAATACCATCCGGACTCGCCGCTACCACAACATCTTTCAATCCATTACAGAATACAGGAACGTCCATCTCGTTGATTACGTGTGTATTCTCGTTGGCATCCCCCATCAAGACATTTCCTATTGCGTGTCGGCCCAATTCTTCGGTAAGTGTGTTCCACGTTCCTAAGTCCTTCCACTTTCCGCAATAAGGGACAACAGCGACGGAGTTCGCTTTCTCTGCCACCTCGTAGTCAAAACTGATTTTCGGGAAGTCGCTATAACGGGAATAGGTTTCTTCGAACGAAGAGGCTTGAATATATTGTCGCACTATATTCATGATATATCCCACCTTGAACGCAAATACGCCGCCATTCCACAGTGCTCCTTCTTTAAGTAATTCTTGTGCCAGAGCTACGGTAGGTTTCTCCGTAAATCGCGCTACAGGTCGAACATCACTATTAGCAGGTTTGGGTACGATGTATCCGTATTTTTCGGAGGGATAGGTTGGCGTTATACCCATCAATACCAAATCCGCGGTATTCTTCTCTATTTCCCGAGCCATTTTCTTAATGGTCTCGAAATAGCCTAATTCGGTATAAGGGTCACTCGGCATTACGACCACGGTCTCGCAGTCATCACATTTTTTGACGAAGTGCAGGTAGGAAGCCGCTAATGCGATTGCCGGAAAGGTATCCCTACGTTCCGGTTCGGCAACGATATCCACTTCCGTCCCTAACTGGTTGATGATGCTATCGCGTTGGGCGGCATTAGTGGCAAAAGTGATTTGCGCATCTACCTGCGCTTCTTTAGACTGACGCACTACCCGCTGAACCATTGACTCCATTTTCCCGTCTTCCGTTTCCAATAACGGCAAGAATTGTTTTGAACGGGCATTATTTGACAGTGGCCATAAACGTTTACCTGAACCACCTGATAAAAAAATCAATTGCATATATTAGTTATTATATTTTCTACCTTGTAAATCAAAAAGCACGCCGTCTTTTTCTATGAGCATTATTCCGTTGCGAATAACCTTTTTGGCGGATGTCGGAGTGCTAATCGCGCTTAATTCTTCGTACCCGAAGGGATGACTGGTCCAGACTCCTGACTGAGCCACAGTCGGTACATCGGTTACATCGAAGAGCAATACATATTGATAATTGTCTATCAAATTGACATTCATAGCGATGAGGGTATTAGGATTAGATTTATCCGAAATATCCATCATCAGGGTTCTTGCGGATGTCACCCCGTCTTTCACTTCCGGAGCGAAATACATTGCTACGGAATGATTAAGTCCTTTGCTCCAGTTCCATTCTGTGCTATTCTCCGTTAAATAAGTTGATGTGTGTCCGATAGGCTTACTGCCAATTGCGGTTGTTATGGTCAGTCTATCGTCTTCAAACTCGATCTGATATCTTGAATCGGTGGGCACGAAGTTCTGTGCCAAGCGGTAACGTCCGTCCTGTTGCATTTGGATGTCGCATGTAGTCGTTGCTATCTTCTTGTCCTGCACGCCTCCTTGGGCCATATAGTAGGTATCAAATGCCCCGTTCATAACAAGCGCGTATATTCCGGACTGATAGAGTGTATCTTGCATGACCGGTGTCTCATCCGATACGGTTTTATAAATCGCATATAGGGAGGTGTTATGAGGCGGGTAGAACGTTTTTCCGGGGAACAGCATTTCCGGAGCCCGTTTCATCAAAGCGACGACGCGGTCTCTTGCCCAACCGGCAAAGGTCCATTCTTCACCGTTGAGGGCGAATGCCTGCAATTGGCACTGCGGCAAGATAATTCCCGCACCGATACCGGGCTCAGTCATGGTTGTTTGTTTATCTCCTTCAGGGGTGTTCCAATTGAATGTAACGGTACGGGCTTTGGCTTCCCCTGCCGAAAGGGATATCTCCATTTTACTAAAATACAGAGAGTTAGCCGAAGAGCTAATTGTGAGTTGCATTGTGGCGCCGTCTTCTATTTCCCAAGAGCCGGAAAAATAGACAGGCACATAATCGGTTGTGAAGTCATTTAGTCCGGGCCATTCCGAGAATTTTCTGTCCGAGACGTAAGCCACAGTCAGTCCGTTGATAGCCAGTGTCATTGTTCCGGCTCCGGCAGCCTTGTTGGAATGCATATATAGGGTTACGTATTCGATTGTCCCGTCGGGCAAGTTTGCCAGTGTCATAACGGCCTTATTTCCTTCCGTCAACCGGTCTTTGGAGTTTCCGGTAGTATAGAAGTCGGCAGTTACCCTACCCGTTTCGTCTCCTGTTATTTCAGCCGAGGTTTTGGACTCAACCGTTGCTGTGATGATATTAGCGCTAACGGAGGCAGTCAGCCAAGTTATCAACCCGACTAATAATATGCGCAGTTTATTCTGCATTATTCTTTTTAGGTATTGGTTTATTGAAGCGTTTCTGCCGTTGAGTCCATCGGTCTCTTGCGTAAGCCTGCATATCCGCGATTTCGTCGTTTTCGTCAATAATCTCCAATCCGAAGATTGTTTCTATCACATCTTCAAGTGTAAGTATGCCGCGGAAGCAGCCGTAGTCGTCAATCACGACGCCTATCTGTGATTTCTGTTTGAGCATTTTGTCGAATATATCTCCGATAGAAGCTTCCTCGTTGAACATCGGCAGTGGTCGTTTAATTTCTCCGAGTGTCATATTGAACTTATCCTCTGTGAGGTTTTCGAGGGCGTCATTACGATGAATATATCCGGTTATGAACTCGGGTTTTTCGGCATATACGGGAATACGGCTGAAGTGGTCGTATTTATCATCGTCGTAGTACTCTTTGAGTGTCATTTTCTCGGGAGCGATGGCAGCGACAACGCTTGGTGTCATGACGTCGTACGCTTTCACGTCGTCCAAGCGCATGACGTTACGTATAATTTTGTTCTCGTCCTCCTCGATTACGCCTTCCTCTTCGCCGACATTAGCGAGCGCCACCACTTCTTCTCGGCTGACGGTAGCCTCTTCGGCTTCGGGGAAGAGTTTGGTAATAAATTCGATGAGCAGTACGACGGGGTACATAATCCATATAAGGCAAGTGATGGCATTAGCTGTAAATCCCATGAGTTGTTTCCAATAGGTCGTGCCGAGTGTTTTAGGAATTATCTCCGAGACGATTAGGATGAGTAGTGTCACGATTACGGAGACGAGTCCGAACCATTTGCTTCCGAACAGCAGTGTTGCCTGTTGTCCTATACCGGCAGCGCCGATAGTGTTAGCGATAGTATTGAGAGACAGGATAGCTGCGAGCGGTCGGTCAGTATCGGTTTTATATTGTTTCATGCGGAAAGCGGGTTTGTATCCCTCTTCTTCGCGCATGGTTATATAACTGAGAGTAGTGGACATCAGACTTGACTCGAGAATAGAGCATAGGAAGGAGATGCCGAGTGATAAGAACAGATAAAGTAATAGATAGAGTACCATAAATATCAAATATGGTGCAAAAGTACTACAAAAACTGCATATATGCAAATTTTCGAGCATAAAAATGAAGCGAATAGAAAATATTTTCTATATAGGGGGCTCTGTTATGCACTTAGGTGCTTGCACATAAAGGGCGTTAAAGACCGTTCGCTTTGCTCCTTACTCCTTACTCCTTGAGCGCAGCGGTCTGATTACGCGCCGTAGTTTTCCCACTCGCGGTGCCAAACGTAGAAACGACCGATTAATAGGAACAAATATTGTTGTGTTTCAATACTGCGTGCAAAGGTAGTGTATTTTTCCGATATACCCCAAAAAGTGCGGAATGTGATATTTTCTTCACTTTTTATTTGCATAAATGCAAAAAAAGCACTACTTTTGCAGTGCAGTTTGAAAAAAATATGAATATGAAGAAATTACTTTATTTATTGTGTGCCTGTGCGCTTGTGAGCTGCGGTCAGGAGAAGAGTGCTTACCAAATGATTGCCGAAGGCGATCCGATAATGCCGGTCCGTATGAGTTCGGACAGTAGTGAGATATTCCTAACGGATTACGTACCGACTCTTTTCAGCGGTGAGACGAATATGCCGGAGCGGATGACAATAAGCGGTATAGTCACTATCTCGCAGATACCATTTAGCGACGGGAAGACGACCTTCAGCGTAGCGGTACTTCCGAACAAGCCTTTTGCTACAGGTTTAATGGCGGTGAGCAGTGACGATAATCACGTAACAGTACAGTTGCCCGTTGGCGAAGCCCGGATAGTCGGTTATATCCAAAACCAACAAGTACCTGCTTCTGATATCAAGGCGAACGGTGACGGTTCGTACACGATAGGCATCTCCACCCGCCTCAAAGGGCGTTCGTATCTTCGTATTTATGCGACCGACGCGGACCATTTATATAACGATTTGCTGATTCCACTCGAGGACGGCAAGCCGGTAAGAGAGGTGTCATCTGTCACGCGTCACGACCCTCAAGCGCAAGTGCTCTACTCGTTGATGGTAGACCGTTTTTACAACGGTAATCGGGAGAACGACTGGAAAATGAATTCGCCCGAAGTGCTTGATATCGTCGATTATCAGGGCGGCGACTTTGCGGGTATCACAGCGAAAATACGAGAAGGCTTCTTCGACAGTTTGGGAATCAATACGATATGGGTGTCCCCCATTACGCAGAACCCTTGGGACGCGTGGGGTAAATACGAATTTAAGAACGGTAATAAATACGACTCGACCAAGCTCTATACCAAGTTCAGCGGTTATCACGGTTACTGGCCGATATACGCTACACGTTTAGACAAGCGGTTCGGTACAGAAGCGGAGTTCCGCGAGTTATTATCAACCGCCCACGCCCACAATATAAACGTGATACTGGACTATGTAGCCAATCACATGCACATCAACTCCCCGACCTATCAGCAGCATCCTGACTGGCATACGGACTCTATTCTGCCTGACGGTCGCCGTAACTTCGAGTTATGGGACGAAGCGCGACTGACAACGTGGTTCGACCGCCATATTCCGACCTTGGACCTGGAGCGTGCAGACATATGCGAAGCGATGACAGACTCCGCTCTGTACTGGCTTGAGAACTTCGAGTTAGACGGGTTCCGTCATGACGCTTGCAAACATATTCCGGAAGGCTACTGGCGTTTGCTGACTCAAAAGATGAAGACGCGCTTCCCGGGCAGAGCTATATGGATGATAGGTGAAACATACGGCAGCCCTCAACTGATTGGTTCGTACGTCAAATCCGGCATGCTCAACGCACAATTCGACTTTAATGTATATTTTGCGATACGCGATGCATTAGTGCTCGGTAAGAGTTTCGAGACGGTTAATGCCACTATTCTGGAATCGCTGGCAGCTTATGGCGCTCACCACACGATGGGCAATATCAGCGGCAACCACGACCAGATACGTTTTGCCTCAATGGCGGGTGAGGCTATCGGCTTGAATACCAACGGTAAGGAAGAAGGCTGGACGAGCGATGTAGGTATCGGTAACGCCGACTTGGCATACCAACGCACCCTCACCCAGGAAGTGATTAATCTCACAATCCCGGGCGTTCCTTGCATCTATCAAGGTGACGAATATGCCGAAGTAGGCGGAAACGACCCGGATAACCGACACATGATGCGCTTCGATTCACTCAGTGCTGAACAAGAGGCATTCCGCAGGAAAGTGAGAGAGTGTATTGCCCTTCGCCGCCACAATATGGCACTTATATACGGCGATTATATCCCTGTAGTTGCATCGCAAGACACGCTGATATATCAACGTGTATATATGGATAATGTCGTTCAAGTGACCATAACACGCGACTCAGAGCCCGTTATTGAAATAGTTGACAAGCATGAGTAACCGACCCAAAGCGCCATCCTTTTCGTCTAAATTAGGCATACTGATGGCTACTGCCGGCAGCGCAGTAGGCTTGGGAAATATATGGAAGTTCCCTTATATAGCCGGTCAAAACGGCGGAGGCGCGTTTCTACTGGTCTATATCATCTGCGTGATACTATTCGGTCTGCCATTATTAATGACCGAGTTATATATCGGAAAACAATCCGGTAAAAGCGTTTATGGAGCCTTCCGCACCTTAAGGAAGAATAACAGATGGCAGTGGTTAAGTTGGGTCTGTATGCTGACCGGCCTGGTTATTATGGGCTTTTATTTTGTTGTAACCGGTTGGTGCTTCCATTACCTTACTGCAGCCATTACTCATGCCTACAAGGGCATGGACTCCGCTTCCCTTTTGGACCACTTTCACGGATTAGTGAGCGACTTCCCGACTATGTTAAGCTACAGCTTCTTGGCGGTGCTATTGACAGCCGCCGTTCTGTGGTTTGATGTAAACAAAGGTATAGAGCGTTTGAGTAAGATACTGATGCCGTTGCTACTCATTATGATGTTCCTTATGGCAGGGCGGGTTTTAATGTTGGACGGAAGCAATATCGGTATTCAATTCTTCTTCCAAGCCGACTTTTCGAAGCTAACACCTCAAGTGGTCCTTGCCGCTTTGGGGCAATGTTTCTTCAGCCTGTCTATCGGTATGGGGGCACTCATTACGTATGGAGCTTATATGCCTAAAGAGCAGGATATTAACATTACCTCTGTCCAGGTAGCATTCTTAGACACCTTAGTTGCTATCCTCGCCGGAATAATCATCTTTCCTGCAGTCTTTGCCTTTGGCGTCAATCCGGCAGAGGGACCTGAATTAGTGTTCGTAGTACTACCTGAGATACTGGAAAAGATGTCCTTCTCGTGGCTGAGCGGCATACTATTCTTTTCTCTATTAGGAATAGCCGCCATCACGTCCACAATATCACTAATGGAAGTGGTAGTAGCCTTTGTCACCGAAGCCTCTGCTCACACTCGCCATCCGTTAAACAGACACAAATCCGTTATTTTAGTGAGTATTACAGTGATGGTGATGGTTACCGCTTGTATATCCTCTATGACGGGAGCACCCTCTTGGCTCATTATCGGCGGACATACGCTATTTGATTGGTTTGACAAATTATCATCTTGCGTGTTCATGCCACTTAATGCGTTTGCTATGGCATTGTTCGTGGGCTGGTTTCTTCCTAAAGACGGCATTGCACATCAATTAGGTAACCAACCGGGAATCAAGACTTATATAGCCGACTGCTATATACAAATCGTACGTTTTTTAGTACCTCTTGCCATTATAGCTATTTTCCTTAACGGTTTAGGCTTATGGAAATAGGTAAAAATAGCAATTAAAATTATAATATTATGAAGAAAAACTTTTTATTTATTGTAGCCGTAGTACTTTTTTCGGGCTGCACCTCTCCCAAACACGAACATCGCCATCCTGAATGGGCGTATAACAGCACCATCTACGAACTTAACACACGCCAAGTGACACCTGAAGGCACTTTTGCAGCTGCAGAAGCATTACTTCCGGACTTGCGTGAGAATAGTATTGACATCATCTGGGTGATGCCCTGCCAACCCATCGGAGAACTCACCCGGAAAGGCACACTCGGCAGTTACTACTCTATCAAAGACTACTGCGCTATCAACCCTGAATTTGGTACACGCGCCGACTTTGAACACTTTCTCAAAACAGCTCACGACTTAGGTTTCAAGGTTATCTTAGACTGGGTGGCAAACCACACAGCTCCTGACAGCGAATGGACAAAAAACGAAGGATGGCATTATCGCGATAGCTTAGGCAACCTAATGGTACAATATGACTGGACCGATATTTCCAAACTCGACTACCACAACCAGGACATGCGTAACGAGATGTTAAAAGCGATGCACTGGTGGATGGATACGATTGGTATTGACGGTTTCCGGTGCGACGTAGCAGGTGAAGTGCCCGTTGATTTCTGGAACTGGGCTATGGCAGACCTGCGCCAAACCCATCCGGATATGTTCACGCTGGCAGAAGATGAGGACAAAGCACAAGCCCTGACCGAATCCGCTTTCGATATGTATTACGGTTGGACGCTTCACTTTATGATGAACGAAGTGGCGCAAGGAAAAAAGACCGTTGAAGACCTGTGGCAATATTTCGCTAAAAGCGATACCACTATCCGCCGTGACGCGATTCGAATGAACTTTATCACCAATCACGACGAGAACTCGTGGAAAGGTACGGAATACGAAAGAATGGGCGATGGAGCAGACTTGTTTGCCGTCTTTACCTATGTTATTCCGGGCATGCCCCTTATCTATACGGGCCAACTCAGCGGCAATCACCACCGGCTGAAGTTCTTCGAGAAAGATACGATTGACCGCATGCCTAATGCTCCGCAATATACTCTCTATCAGAAACTTAACCATTTACGCAAGGACAACCCTGCTTTATGGAGCAACGAGAAAGGGGCACCTATGTTCCGAATTCCTGCGGATAATGAACATATTTTTGCTTGTGTCCGTCCGCTTACCAAGTGTCCTAAATGCCAAAATACAGTGATTGCCGTACTCAATATGTCTAATGAGGAGCAAACGGTAACACTTGACCTTACCGGTTACCAAGGAACCTATCAATGCTCTTGTGGCAAGAAGAAGGAACTCGCCGCACAAGAACAGATAACTCTTAAGCCTTGGACTTGGCGAATCTACACAAGATAAATTGACACACCTATAAAAAAATCAGACCGCCGGATATTCGACGGTCTGTTTTGTTAACTTTTCTCACTATCCTCCTTGGGAAGTTCGAGTAGTTCGCCTTTGCGGGAGTAGAATTTCATTTCTAACATCCCCAGTGACTGATTTTCAACAATACGGGCTCCGTACTTCTTAAACCATTGCGTTGAAAGACGCTTAAAAATAGTTCCCCTTGTCACATAAGAATATACGTAGGGGTGAAGATGTACTCTGATGCCCCTGCCAAAGTGCTCACGCATATGGGCAAGCTGTTCTTCCACATTATCTGTAAACAGAATTGTAGGCTGAACTTTACCCTTTCCCAAACACATCGGGCAGACTTCTGTCACGTTCACTTCCACCGCGGGGCGCACGCGCTGACGAGTGATTTGCATTAATCCAAACTTACTAAGAGGAAGTACGTTATGCTTCGCACGGTCATTTGCCATCAAATTGCACATGTGTTTATACAACTGATCCTGATGCTCTTTCGTATCCATATCGACAAAGTCGATGATGATGATTCCGCCTATATCACGCAAACGGAGTTGGTGAACAATCTCATCCGCGGCAAGCATATTATACTGGAAAGCATTTTCCTCATGGTCCTCAAATAATTTCTTCGACCCCGTGTTAACATCAATCGAAAACAGCGCTTCGGTACGGTCTATAACTAAATAGCCTCCGTTTTTAAAGCCAACTGTACGACCTAAGCCGGTCTTCATCTGACGAGTGATGTCGTACTTGTCGAAAATGGGTTCCTTGCCCGTATATTTCTTGACAATTTTAACGCTTTCAGGCGCGATCAGTTCTACATATTGGCGAACCTCATTGTAGATAGTATCGTCATTAACCTGAATACTGGCAAATTCGGGAGAGAAAACATCTCGAATGATACCTATGGTGCGGCCGAGTTCTTCGCTCACCAATCGCACCTCTGCATCTTTGTTCTTCTTCGCAGGCTGTTTTTCAGTTTCCTTGGGTTTTTGCAGCGTACGAATTGTATCTTCCCATCTCTTGACCAGAATACGCAGTTCATTGTCTAATTCTGCTACGCGTTTGTCTTCTGCAACAGTGCGCACAATGACACCATAACCGGAAGGTTTAATGGATTGCACCAACTGTTTGAGACGACTGCGTTCTGACTCACGTTTGATTTTTGAACTGACCATCACTTTCTCTGCGAAAGGAATCAAAACCATGTTACGACCGGCTATACTAAGCTCGGTTGTCAAACGAGGGCCCTTCGTATTGATGGGTTCTTTGCTCACTTGAACGAGCAATAAATCACCGACATTCACGTAGTCTGCTATCTGCCCATCTTTGCCGACATCCTTTTGATGCTGAATACGGGACATAGAAGGCAGTTTGCGACGGTCACTAACAGCTTTGGTCAGGTAATCACGTATTGTCAAAAATTGAGAACCTAAATCCAGATAGTGTAGAAAAGCTTCTTTTTCATGACCTACATCCACAAAGACTGCATTTAACGCCGGCATAATTTTCTTGACCCGACCGTAATAGATATTACCCACGGCAAAGTTATCTTCATTGCGTTTCTCGCGAGTAATCTCTTGCAAACGATCATCTTCTGTCAAAGCGATGGCTATCTCATCTGGCTGCACGTCAACAATCAATTCGCTTTTCATGACTCAATATTTCAATAAAAAAGGCCTTGCAGCTAACTGTTTTGCGCCCAAAACAGTTTCTCGCCACAAAGCCAAAGTTAATACTAATCGTCTATAGCCTACGGGCTTATAAACCAAGCCTACTTATGCTTATGACGATTCTTACGCAAACGTTTTTTACGTTTGTGAGTAGACATCTTGTGTCTCTTATGTTTCTTTCCGTTTGGCATAAAACTATGATGTTTATAGGATTACTTTACTTTTATTTCTTCAACGCGTTGGTAAATTCAGGAGATGCCTTGAACGTTACCGCCTTGTGAGCAGGAACAATTATCGAAGTATTCTTCGAGATATTACGAGCAAGCTTCTGTGCACGGACCTTATAGTTAAAGGTTCCAAAACCACGAAGGAATACCGGATCATCATTTGCTACCGATTTCTTTACACTACTCATAGCTAAGTCAAGTATGGTCTGGATTGTATTCTTGTCCACACCTGTCTGCAAGGCTATTTCACTTACTAAATCTGCTTTTGTCATAATATATGATTTTTAAATTATTCCATTTTAGACGAAAATCGGCTGCAAAATTAGTATAATTTTTTGATATACAAAAGTTTTTGCAAAAAAAAATTCGTTTTTCAACATTTTTTTTGTAATTTTGCAGCCGAAATTGTACAAACAGCATGAAATTCAGCGAACTTCTTTATAATCAGCTTTATACATGGTACGAGCTTAACAAACGGGTCTTACCTTGGAGAGAAACTGAAAATCCGTATTATATCTGGGTTTCTGAAATAATACTTCAGCAAACTCGTGTGGAGCAGGGAATGCCGTATTATATGCGATTTATAGACCGGTTTCCTACTCTCGCGGCGCTGGCACAAGCACAGGAGGATGAAGTGCTCAGATATTGGCAAGGATTAGGATATTACACGCGCGCACGGAATATGTATAAGGCAGCAAAAATACTTGTAGAGAATGGTCATAATACATTTCCTCACACTTTTGACCAAATACGTGCGTTGCCCGGTATCGGAGACTACACTGCAGGAGCTATCGCAGCTTTTGCATACAACATGCCCTATCCTGCCTTGGACGGAAATGTGTATCGCGTGCTCGCCAGACTGACTGACTGCGAAATTCCGTTCGACACCTCTGCCGGAAAGAAACATTTCCAGACCCTTGCACAAGATATCTTGGACAGAAGAAATCCGCGCCTCTTCGATTCCGCTCTTATGGAGTTTGGGGCACTTCAATGCCTGCCGGCTTCACCCGATTGCGACATCTGCCCACTACAGACTTGGTGCAAAGCCTTTGCCAACAACACCGTTGCACTACTGCCTGTACGCAAACCAAGACCTAAAATCAGGGAGCGCTACTTCAACTACACAATTTATCTTACATCGGATAAGCGAACTGTTCTTCAGCAGCGGCAGAAACAAGACATCTGGCTTCATCTTTGGGAGTTTCCACTCGTCGAAACAGACCGACTACTTCCCGCTAACGGACTGCCTGCATTCGACTTAACGCATCAACTCTCACATCAACGTATCCACGCCAGATTCGTTATGGTACAAACAAAAAACTTGCCTGACACCATAACAAATCAAATCAAAAATGGTGACCTGCAAGTCATTCCTTTATCCGACCTGGACAACTACCCGTTATCCCGTCTCACACTCAAAGCTCTGGAGCACTTTCAAATCCTTTAACTACCATCTCCCCTCCCGTTAGCAATATATGCTCAATGTATGCTGAATGTATGCTCAATGTATGCTCAATGTATGCTCAATGTATGCTCAGCGAGACCATGTAAGAAGACGAGTATGAGACAAAGCAAATGACTCTGCCTCTTCGATATGGTCTATCTTACCGATATCCATCATTGGCACATCGAGTTGAAGAGCACGAAGAACACCTAATTGACGCTCCACAATATAAAGATAGAAATCAATTACGGAAAATTTCGGACCTTTTTCTTGAGCAAATGCTTGTAATAAAGGCAATACTTGCGGTCCCAACACTTGCATTCCCGAAAACGCCAGACGTCTGTATTCCGACTCATCCATATGGAATCCGGAAGGTTTCAATTCTCCTGTAGCAATATTTGTCCAACCCACTAACTTATTCTCGCGGTCAAAGCATAAATATCGCTGTGTTTCTCTGGCTTTAACAACTAATGTGCCTAACTCTTGAGGCTCGAATGCACGGACAACTTCCTGCAAATCAATCTCAGACAGAATATCTACATTAAGTGCCAGTATCGGTTCATTGGCTGCGAAACGGCTCCACGCCTTGAGCAATCCGCCACCTGTCTCCAACAACTCATCTCGCTCGTCTGAAATATGTATGGTGCAACCGAAGCCGGCATTCTCCCGCAAATAATCAATAATCATATCAGGGAAATGATGCACGTTAACAATGATATCACGTACTCCGGCACGATACAACTTACGAATTTGGTATTCCAACAACGTATGCCCGCCGATAGACACTAAAGCTTTAGGCATTGTATCTGTTATGGGGCGCAGACGAGTGCCCAAACCGGCTGCAAAAATAAGTGCTTTCATTTCTTTAACAATATTGCGGAACTGTCATTTGTATAGCATGATGCAAACAACGAACCTCACACGGTCCCATAATATCCATCAAGATGCCATCGGCTTCAAACTGCAGGTGACGTCTTGTTTTGAGTTCTATATGTTTTCCTTCGTAGGAGTGAACAAAAGGTAATTCTGTCAGTTTACCATTAAACAAACGACCGATAGCTTTAAGGATTTGTACAAGAGTCGGTTTCTCGACAAACATTGAGTTAAATATTCCATCACGCGGGTCTGCCGTCGGGTTCTGACGAATACCACCTCCTGAAAACGGTCCATTACCGATATTCATCGTATATAGAGCAGCTTTCACAATGTTTTTGCCATCGCACATCAACTGCATATCTATCGGCTTCATTTTTATCAAAGCGGCAAACAAACCAAACAGATAATTGACATGATGACTACCAATATAGGGCTTCAACTTAATTGCATATTGGCATGTAAGCGGATCAACTCCAAAGCCTATCGAATTGATAAAATACCTATGGTGTTCTATACCGTTACGCCAATAGGTAAGGCATCCTACATCAACCGGTTGGTCTTTACCGTTGAAGAACAAGTCGAGCGAACGTTTATAGTTCTTCGTCAGTCCCCAAAAACGTCCCCAGTCGTTGCCTGTGCCGCGGGGCATAAGTCCAAAGCGTATCCTGCGACGTTGTTCGTCCGAAATCTCAGCACGCATTATTCCGTTAATCACTTCGGATAATGTCCCGTCACCACCAAGTACGAGCAGTTGGTTGTACCCCTTTTCCACCAGTTCGCGTGCACATTCGATAGCGTGATCCGGATACTGA
>ODAI012729921.1_pt1 | contig 19082 bp, 15 predicted proteins | sample 1539321 | NCBI WGS metagenome assembly ODAI01 (sample SAMN02144231, study PRJEB22623) | gut metagenome | biome: sheep rumen | host: Ovis aries | place: New Zealand
GGCGTGGCGCTCTCAAAGACTGCATCTGGCCTGAAGGTCCTCACATTTATAAAATCAACGGAAAATATTATCTCATTCACGCCGAAGGAGGAACTGGACCTGAACATGCGGTTATGGTTGCCCGGTCTGAGAAAATCGAAGGTCCTTGGGAAGGGAAAAAAGCAAATCCGATTTTGACCCACCGTCATCTGGGAAAAGGAGCCGGCATCGTCTACGTGGGACACGCTGATTTGGTTCAGTTCAAGGACGGCAGCTGGTGGATGTGCTGTCTGGGATCAAGACCATACGGCGAGAATGGAAAAAGATTCAGCAATATGGGGCGCGAGACTTTTATGGTTCCTGTTAAATGGGAAGATGAATGGCCCGTGGTTTCATGGCAGACAGGACTCGTGGAACACGCTTTCACTTTGGATGGAAAGGTTACCGATGTGACGGAAGCGGAAGAAGAAGCCTTGAGAAACCGTAAGTTCGATGATTTCGAGGAGGAGAATTTACCACCGTACTGGCTCAGTTTGAGAAGCCGCGAAAAAGATGCCGTGAGTCTTTCGGAAGAAAAAGGATGCCTCAGATTGTATGGAAAAAATCCTCTTTACTGCGATAGAAATGTGAATGTCATGCTTATGAGGCAGACTGCTTTCAGCTACAGCGCAAAGTGCCGCGTGAAATTTAGTCTCGAAAAATCAGGGGATGCGGGAGGTCTCGTCTGTTTCCAGAACGAAAAGTTCAACTACAGACTGCAGGCTTCTTTTACGGGGAAATCATCCGTTTATGAACTCCAGCTCGTTCGTGCCGCAGGGGATGAGGAATCCATCGTGAAAAGCGAAAAGGTTAATCTTGGCCGTGAGGATTTTGTGATTCTTTCTGTGACTCAGGACATGCAGAAACTGAAGTTTGAATACGGTTTCACAGAAGATAAAATGAAGACGCTTGCTTCTGATTTGGATGCATCGATTTTGAGCTATGAAAAGGCAGGCGGATTCGTAGGCTCCGTTCTAGGAATGTTCTGTGTTGCGGGAAAGGAAATGTCAAACTGCCATGCCGACTTCGACTGGTTCAAGTATGAGGACAAGCCTGGAAAATGGATTTGTCCTGTAGACTGATTTTCAAGAGCAGCGGATTTTTCAAAGGGGAGTTTTAGAATGAGCGGATTTTGCGTGAAAGGAATATATGCTTCTGGAATGGTTTTGCAACGTAACAGAATCAACTGCATCTTTGGAACTGCGGAACCTGAGACTTCTGTTTCCTTGAGTTTCAGAGGAAATGAAAAGTCCTGCTTTTCGAACAGAGACGGAAGTTGGAAAATCGAATTCAATCCGGGGGAAGCTGGAGGACCTTTTGTTCTTTCTGTAAAAAATGAAGGCCTGGTGATTGAATTCACAGATGTCTTTGTGGGGGAAGTGTGGCTTTTGTCCGGTCAGTCCAACGCAGAACTTCCGATGGGAAGATTGTACTGGTCGTACCGCGAGGATTTTTCTCTTCCGAAAAACGACTTCATCCGCATGATTACAGTGCCCATAAGATTCCGCTTTGACGGTGAGCAGGACTGCGTGGAGTCTCCGAAGTGGATATGCGCTTCCCCCGAGACTTTGGCCCTGATGTCCGGGACTGGATATTTCTTTGCGAAAAAACTTTCGTCAACGCTTAATGTTCCCGTGGGAATTGTGAACGCAAGTCAGGGAGGCTCTCCAATCATTTCATGGGTGGACAAAAAGACCGTGGAAGATTACCGCGGAAAACAACCGTATCTTGAGTCGCTTGAAAAATGGGAAAATCCTGAGAACATCGCAAATGCCAGAAAGCAGACCGATGAAGCGATTCAAAAATGGCAGGAAAATCTTTATGCCGGAGTCGTTCAGCCCTCAATGGAAGACAGTGGATGGAAGGACTGTGTTGTGCCGGGTGAGATGGACGAACCTGAGGGTGCCGGTCTTCTGTGGCTTCGTAAGGAAATTGTCTTGAGTGAAGAGGAGGCCGCTGCCTTCAATTCCAAAAAGACGATGCTCTGGCTGGGTACAATTATTGATGCTGATTATGTTTACATAAACGGCGTGGAGGTGGGTGTCACATATTACCGCTATCCTCCAAGACGCTACGAGGTTCCGGGCGGCACGCTTCATCCTGGAAGCAATTATATAGTAGTAAAACTTCAGAAAAACTCTGCAAGGGAAAAAATCTGCTTTACGCCCGAAAAGCCTTATTATCTTTTTACCGAAGATGTTGCCGTTCCGCCTGTTGCAAGCCGGACCATCGAATCCAAAGCCCCTGTTTCTGTGCATGAGGGAGGAGTGTGCAAAAATCTTTCCGGCACATGGCAGATGAACGGAGCCAAAGAAGTTGAAGACAGACCTCCTGAGCTTTTCTTTGAATGGCAGCCTACCGCGCTTTATAATGGAATGCTTTCGCCTTGTTTCAATTATGCGATTTCCGGTGCACTGTGGTATCAGGGTGAGTCCGATGCTCTTCGAAATGAAGATTATGAGGGGCTGTTGAAAAATATGATTTCCCTGTGGCGGAAAAAATTTGTTTACGGGGCAAAGGATTTTCCGTTCATCATCGTGCAGCTTCCCAACTGGAGCGACGGAAGGCTTGAGTCGAACACGACAAACAAATCAGGCTGGTCTGAAATAAGAGCTGCGGAGTCCAAGGTCTCGCATGAGGTGAAAAACTGCGGTCTTGCGGTTATGATAGATGCCGGTGAATGGAACGACCTTCATCCTGAAAAGAAATTCACCACAGGAACAAGACTTGCGTATCAGGCACTGCGTCTTTCTTACGGGAAGAAAATGCCTGTTTCGCCCAGACCAAAAAAAATTGCGCCGGCAAAAGACGGAGTCCTTATTGATTTTGATACTGCGGAATCACGGCTTTGTTCAATCAATCCGAATGAGGGCGAAGTGCGGGGCTTTTATTTTGATTCGGGCGATGAGAAAAAAGAATTGCGTGCGAAAATTGAATCGCAAAACAGCGTGAAGGTTTTCATTGCTCCTGAAGCACTTTCCAAAAAAGGAAAGATCTGCTATCTGTGGGCCGACAGTCCTTGCAATGTAGACCTTTATGTAAAATCCTCTGATATTCTGCTTCCCGCCGAACCTTTTTCACTGGGGTTGGAAATGTAGCGGAATTTCTTTTTTGACAATGGTTCAAACTGGAATGACGAGTTCCAATGTACATCCTCCACTGGGGGCGTTCTTGAAGAGAGCAGGGACGCCCCCTTTTTTTATTGTGAATTTTGCGCCAATCTGATCCGCCCTGTATTTCATTGAAGTAAGTCCCATTCCGTTGCGGTCGCTTTTCTTTTTGCTTATTCCGATTCCGTTGTCGCTTATAATCACTTTCACTTTCTGTCCTGATTTTTGAATCTCTCCACTCACACTTACGAGAACGGTGTCTGCCTTGGAATGTTTCATTGTGTTGTGCAGAGCTTCCTGAACAATTCGGAAAATATTAATCTGCCGTATGGGATCCTTGTCGATTCCGCATCTTTTGGGCACTTTCCATTCAAACAAAACCTTCAGTGCATTCAGGGATTCTTTTTGCACCGCTTCACAAAGGCTTTCGAGATTTCTTTTGAGTCCCTCGGATTTGAGGTCGGTGGGAAATGAATTGTGTGCATAAAGTCTGGTGCGGTGAAGTGTCTCGTCGATTAAAAGAGAAAGCTCTTCAATCGGTGGATTGTCTTTTGAGAGGCCTTTACAAATCATTGAAATTCCCGCAAGCCGTTGACAGATGTCGTCGTGCAAATCCATACTGAATCTTTGTCTTTCAAGTTCACCCACTTTCAAAACCTGTGCCTCGACTTTTATGCGGCGTTCTGATTCCACTTTGAGTTTTTCGTTTGCAATCAAAAGTTTCTTTGTGCGTTTCTGGACTTCCTTTTCGAGTGCATTCAAACTGTTCAGTCTCTCAATCGCGGCGGAAAGGAAAAGAGAGCAGTTGTACATCTGCGAGTGGATTTTCTGCTGAGTTCTGTAAATCATAAATCCGAGAATTTTTTTCCCGGAAGTGAGACTGCAGATTACGCTTCCTTCATCGTTTTCGAAAAAAAACTGTGACCGTGAATTGAAAAAATCTTTCAACGAAACACTTTTTTGCAAATCATAAAAATCGGATGTTCCCAGATTGTACTCGTAAACAAGATTTGCCATTTCTTTTTTCATCTGTCCCGACTCGGAAAACAGAAGGATGGAAAAATACTGAAGTCCTGAGTAGGCTGCAAAACTGTCCAGGTGTCTGCAAGTGGATTGGAAGCTGTCGGTGCGGTTCAGATGCCGTCCCAGCTGGGTCACATATTGCTCTGTGCGTTCGGCGATTCCTTTTTCCTTTTCCTCGGAAATATTGTATGTGAAGTTCCTTTCTACTTTGCATCCGCAGGATTGCCTGATGATGAGTTTGGAATCGATTTTTTTCGGGAAGACAATTTTTTCCCTTTGCACGAGTCTGTACGCTGTCTCCAAAGAAATTTCTCCCAGTTCATTTACGGGCTGATGCACTGTGGTCAAATCAGGATAGCCGAGCAGTGAACAGTCAATGTCATCAAATCCTGTGATTGCGGTTTTTGTCCATTGCGGATTTTCCTGAATCTGCACAATCCTTCGCACACCGACGGCAATATTGTCATTTGCACACACAATCACCTGGGGTATGTTTCCGGGGTTTCGGTTTATCCATTCCTCAAGCGCAATCATTGAAGTGTATTCTGTGAAGGACGTGTGAATACATTCATATTGGATATTCACTCCGGCGTGTTTTCTTTTTTGAATTGTTTTTTTGAAAATGCCTTCGCGGAGTATGTTGTCAGGGTGTGATTCGGTTCCTCCCACGTAAAGAAGATTTGTGTATCCGTGGACATCCAAAAGATGAGTCATAAGATCCTGCATTGCTTCTTCGGACTGTACGATTATCGAGGAAATTCCAGGAACCGCATTGCCTGCACAAAGAAGTGGAATTCCGTTGAACTGATTTGAAAATGATTTTTCGAAAATAAAATCTTTTATGCCGCTGAGTGAGGGCGTAAGGAAAATTGCCGCGTCTGCCGGAATGTGTTTGCTTAAAAACGTAAGGTCGTTTTGAATGCACACTGTATTCACACCAAGCTCTTTGGCTCTTTTTTGAACTCCGCGGTAAAACATCCGCTGGTAATTCTGACTAAGACTGTTCATATAAACTGCAATTTTCATAAATCAAGTATAGCACTCTTTTCTTTTTATAACCAGAGTAAAATCCACGTACAAAATAGGGCATCTCTAGAAATCCACTAAAGTGTATTCCTAGAGATTGCCTGCGAGTTTTAAGTCGTTGTAATATCACGACTTAAAACATCGCCGTTTCAGAGTTATCTCTAAAAATTGCAATTTTTAGAGATTCCCTATACATTTCAATTTCTGAAATTTCCTATTGCAAAAATCCGAAGGTACAAAGTATAATGGAAGCATGAAATCTCCAAAAAAAATTTTAATAGTTGAAGATCATCCAATTTTTGCAAAAGGGCTTGCTGCGTTGCTTTCTTCGCAAACAAGTTGTACTGTGTGTCCTGAAACTGCTGATTTTGACACTGCTATGGTTTTGTTCAAAAAGGAAAACCCTGATCTCACGATTGTTGATTTGAATTTGGCAGGCAAGGACGGACTCGAGATTGTAAAGGAAATCCATTCGACTGATCCTGAAAAAGCAGTTCTCGTTCTTTCCATGCATGACGAAAAATATTACGCTGCAAGGGCAATAAAGGCAGGGGCCCGCGGTTACATTATGAAGGATGAGACATCTTCAAAGGTTGTGGAAGCCGTGGAGACTGTGCTTTCAGGAAAAGAATGGCTCTCGGAAAATGAACAGAAATACATTCAGGAAAGTTCCGGGGGAGTGCAGACTCTTTCTGACCGTCAGCTGCAGATTTTCAAAATGATTGGAAAAGGTCTTGGCACCATCGAAATTGCCGCTGCGTTGAATCTCAGCAAAAAGACCATAGATGCCCACAAGGAAAACATCAAGAGCAAGTTGAATTGCGGTACAAGTCAGGATTTGCGTGAACTTGCCGTTGCATGGAATGCCGCGCAGAACTGATTTCTCCGAATGACGTTTGAAGTACCTCGAAAAATGTTGTTTGTTTGACTTGAATTTGATTTGTTTTTTGAAAAAAAATCACTATATTGTATAGTATGAATAACGAATTGATACTCCGCAAAGCTGCGGATGATAATAGAAATCTGCTTGCAAATCCCGAGGCTCTGATGAATACCGCCATGGAGCTTCAGCAGTTGATGATGCTCTACGAAAGCGGTATAAAGCAAATCACGACGAAATTCGAGATTCTTGAGGACGAATTCGAAAGCCGGCATCAGAGGAACCCCATCGAGACTATTTCCAGCCGTGTGAAAGACCCTATGAGCATTGCGGAAAAACTCCAGCGCAAAGGTCTTGCACTCACAATCGACAATATGGTGAGCAAATTATACGACATAGCCGGCATACGGGTGACCTGTCCATTCATCAGCGATGTGTATCATGTGACTCAGATGCTTTTGCAGCAGGACGACATTGAGCTTATAGAAATGAAGGACTATATCCGCAATCCGAAAAAAAGCGGCTACCGCAGTATGCACGTGATTGTGAAAGTGGGAGTGTATTTCAGCGACCAGAAAAGGGAAATACCGGTTGAAATCCAAATCAGGACTATTGCCATGGATTTCTGGGCAAGTCTTGAGCATCAGCTGCATTATAAAAAGGATTATAAGATGCCTGAAAATATAAGCGACGAATTAAGGTCCATTGCAGATACAATCACCGATACCGACCGCCGTATGCAGGAATTGGCAAAAAACATCCCTGGTTTTGTCGATTACAGCGAATTCATAGATTAGATTTTCAGCTGTTGTTTTCAAATGTCACCTATCAACTGCCAACTGTCAAACAAAAAAAATAGGGCTTGTTTAAATTGACGGAAAGCGTTATAATGAAAAGACTGATTATGGAGACTCGTGTCTTCAAATTTAGAAGGTAGGATATGGAAGTAAAGACGGTTGGTATTATTGGCGGCGGTGCATGGGGTACGGCATTGGGCTGTGCGTTGGCCCGTGGAGGTCATACTGTGCAGGTTTGGGCTATGGAGCCGGACGTGACCGAGTCAATCAATAAGGAACATGAAAACAAGCGCTATCTTCCGGGATACAAACTTTTTCCCACTCTTACTGCCAGTTGCGACATCCGTCAGGTTGCCACGGATAAGGATTTCATCATTATGGCAAGCCCTTCGCTTTATCTTGCCGACACAATCCGCAAATTCATTGATGTGCCGAATGTGGCTGATGGCAGGTCGATAATCGGTTCCCTGACCAAAGGTTTTGTGCCTACTGAAAATGGTCCGAAATTCGTGCTTGAGACAATGGAAAGTGCGCTTCCTGAATGTTATAAAAACGCAACCGTGTATATAGCCGGTCCCTCGCACGCGGAAGAGGTTGCCCTGGGTAAAATCACAGGGCTCATTGCGGCTTCCGAGCATCACAGAAATGCAATCCGTATGCGCGATATGATGAGGGTGCAGGGCCTTATGGTTTATGCCTCCTTCGACACGATAGGAGTTCAGGTTTGTGCGGCGGTGAAAAACGTGATTGCCGTCGTTTATGGAAGTCTTGATGCTCTGGCGGAGACCAGCGATGTGTTTGGAGACAACACCGAAAGTCTTTTGCTGGCGGCGGGACTCAACGAAATTCAGTCCATAGGATTTGCTCTTGGAGCTACACATCCTCAGACTTTCACTTCAATCAGCGGGGTGGGAGACCTGGACGTAACCTGCAAATCAAAATACGGCCGCAACAGAAGATTCGGTCAAGATATCATAAAGACAGATATGCTGAGCCGTTTCGAAAATCTTGATGATTTGATAGCAAACGTAAAAAAAGTCGGTTATCTTCCCGAAGGCGCCATTGCCTGCAAGTACGTGCACCAGATTGCGGAGGAAAAGAAACTCCGTCTGCCCATTTGCGATGCCTTGTACCGCGTGCTGAATAAAGAACTTACTCCTCAGGAATGTATGATGGAACTTGTGGGCCGCAGATAGTTTTGGGAAACAACACAATTATATAGAAGGAAAATAGGAGACAGCGTTATGCTTGAGAAAATCACAGGTACGTTCAGTTCGATTGTACGCACTTTGAGCGGAAAGTCAAAGATTACAGAAAAAAATATTGAAGAAACCGTCGAGCAGATAAAAATGGCCCTGCTTGAGGCAGACGTGAATCTCCGTGTTGTCCGCCGGTTCGTGAACAGTACCATTGAAGAGGCCAAGGGTGAGAAAGTCCTGAAGGCAGTCGATCCGGGACAGCAGTTCGTAAAAATCATCTATGACAAAATCGTGGCGATGCTCGGTGACAAAAAGACAGATCTTGCGCTGAAAGGCCCCGACACACAGTCCGTGGTGCTGCTTTTGGGACTTCAGGGTGCAGGAAAAACAACCGCTGCGCATAAAATGGCCGCCCGTCTGAAGAAGGATGGACGCAGACCTTTGCTTGTGGCTTGTGACCTTGTGCGTCCCGCCGCAATCGAGCAGCTTTCAGTCCTCGGTGAAAAGATCGGAGTGCCGGTTTACAAAGAGCCTGAATCCAAAGATGCTGTGAAAGTGGCGAAAAACGGAATTGAGTACGCGAAGAAAAATGGTCTTGACACCGTGATTGTTGATACAGCCGGCCGCCTTCAGATTGATGAAGACATGATGAAGGAACTTGTCAACGTAAAGAAGGCTGTTTCTCCGGTCGAGACTATCCTCGTGGCCGATTCAATGACAGGTCAGAATGCTGTTGACATTGCCAAGAGTTTTGACGAGCAGCTGGGGCTTTCCGGTGTCATTCTTACTAAATTCGACTCCGATGCACGCGGTGGAGCAGCCCTTTCGTTAAAGACAATCACGGGAAAACCGATTCTTTACATCGGTACCGGCGAAAAGACTGAGGATTTCGAACCCTTCCACCCCGACAGAATTGCAAGCCGTATTCTTGGAATGGGCGACGTGGTGTCTCTCGTGGAAAAAGCGCAGGAAACCGTGGATGCCGAAGAAGCCGTCAAAATGCAGAAAAAGATGGCCCGCAACGAATTCACTCTTCAGGATATGCTTGATCAGCTCCAGTCAATGAAAAAAATGGGGTCAATGCAGCAGATTCTTGATATGATGCCAGGTCTTGCAGGTCAGATTGATGAAAGTCAGATTGACAAGGCCGGATTGAAGCATCAGGAAGCCATAATCCAGAGCATGACAATGAAGGAGCGCATGAATCATCTGATTATCGGTCCTGCCCGCAGAAAGAGAATCGCAAAGGGAAGTGGAACCAGTGTTCAGGAAGTGAACCGCCTGATAAAGCAGTTTGAAAAAACAAAGCTCACAATGAAAAAACTTTCCAGAAACAGAGGCGCACAGGCCAAGATGATGCAGCAGATGATGGGAGGTGCCGGCGGAATGGGTGGTCTTGGCGGCATGGACATGAGTCAGCTTGCAGGAAAACTTCCTAAAGGAATGAAACTCCCCAAGGGTTTCCATTTTTGAAAATGCAGAAATCTCTTTAAAATCGGTTGTGGCTGTCCGATAATGGGGTGAGAGGTATTTATGGAAACATATAAAGTCTCGGATTTGAAAGCTGATAATGTGTATCCCGCAGACATAATGCTTGACAAAACCTTTATTATCTGTCCCGCGAACTGTCCTTTGCCACAGGAAACAATCAGGGCACTCCTTGAATGGAGTTTTACTGCGGTGATATCTGAAGGAAAGACTAGTGTTACTGTGCCTGTTTCCAAAGAAGAAGTTGAGCAGAAAAAAGTGGAAATTTCTGCAAAGACCGAAGAAGTTACGGCTCTGGTTGTTGAAGAACAGAAAAAAGACGAAGAAGCCAAGGAGTCTGTTTATCCGCAAATTCAAGAAGCCCTCCGCCTGGCCGAAGAAAAAAAATCATCAATCACAAACGACAAAGACCGTATGGCAATGGTGCAGGATGTTTACAATGCCTATTGCGAATACATTAACAGGGTATTCACGCGCTATGCAACCCACAAGGAATTCAACAAGGGCGAGATTTTCGGAACCGTCCGCGAGTTGTGCAATTTCATAAAAGCCAACGGACGTTACATTTTGCGCGTGACGCCGGCAATCGAAGACCGCAATAAGAATTTCCAGGTGTTCCACAGTATGAGATCCACGGTTCTGTCAATCACAATCGGACTTCAGCTCAAAATGGAATTTCCGAAACTGGTTGAACTCGGCGTGGCATCACTTTTACACGAAATCGGAATGCTTAGAATTTCTCCGCAGCTTTATATGAACAATAAACCTCTCACCGTGGCAGAAAAAAATCAGATTCTCACACATCCGATTATAAGCTACAATATCCTGAAGGAGGCGGGGTTTTCACTTCCGATTCTTCTGGGAGTTTTGGATCATCACGAGCGTGAAAATGGAACCGGCTATCCGCGGCATATGCAGGGACCGAAGATTTCCTATTATGCAAAGATTATTGCAGCGGCCTGTTCGTTCGAGGCAATCACTGCACCGCGTCATTTCAAGGAAGCCCGCACAACTTACGAAGCAATGACCGAGATGCTGAAGAATGAAAACCATCAGTACGACGCCACTGTTTTGAAGGCATTGCTCTATAGTCTTTCGTTGTATCCGATTGGTGCATACGTCTATCTTTCAAACGGAAAGATTGCCCAGGTTGTCGATGTGAACCCGAGTGACCCGCGTAATCCTGTGATTCAAGTCTGGGGTGAAAAGACCGATGACGGAAATCCGAAAGTGATGCAGACAAATGACACTTTGAAAATCTCCCGCGTGATGAGCAGAAGGGAGGCCGACGACGTAATCGAAGCTCTCGCAAAGCAGGCATCCGCAAAGTAAAATACTTAGGGGCATCTCTAAAAATTCGTCCTGCGGCGGCTTTTTAGACTGCATTTTATGCATCTCATTTTTTTGAACGGACTTTATCTTACGTTTACCGCCATATAATCAGCAAGCGGAAGACCTGCAAGATAAAGTTCTTTTTGTATGCACCTGCCGTTTTTGTCCACGTAAAGCTCAAGTCTCGGATTCAGTGCGTTGAAATCTTCCGTTTGAAGCGAGTCTAAATGAAGTGCGTGATTTTCCTGCATATAATATTCGTCGAAATTGAAATCCAGTTCGCAGGCAGTTTCGCCGCTTTCGTTTTTGTATGAATAATTGAGCGAGGCCTGTATGAATACTCTTCCGTCTTCAGGCATTGTCGAAGAAATTGCGGAAATACGGAAAATTCCGTCAACATCTTTTCTCAGTGTGCAGTAGACTTTTCCTTTGTATTTGACTCCTTCCACATCAGTGAAAGACGGGTGTGGATTTTCTTCGACTAAAGTGAGTTTTGCGTATCTTCCCTTGAATGGATTGTATGGGTCTCGGGCAGTGCACTCCATCAAAATAATTCTGCCGTTTTCGTATGCATCTTTTTTTATTGACTGTGTGCACAGAAGGATGAAGGCAACGGCTCCGATCTGAAGTGCAATGGCGGCAATCGCAAAAATCCAGCACTTGATTTTTTTACTTTCCATTTTTTGACCTCCGTAAAATGAGCAGATTGAAAACAAGAATCAAAATGCCGAGTGCAATGAAAAGAAGTCCCTTTGCCACAAGACCGTAGCCTTCCGAGAAAAAGCGGATTGCAATCACCAGACCAAGGAAAACGGTCGCAGTATTCGTTGCGGCAATTGATGAAGACCTGTATGCATTGAACAGATGGTAAAGTGCAAAAATTATGGACAGGATGAAAAACACGCTTCCCATTGCATCGAGAGTTTTTTCTGAAAGCGGACCGGTGAACCAAAGAAGCGCAAGGAAAATCAGGAACATCGTAATGAGCGTGGGATTAGGAATCTGTTTTTGTAAAACGCATCTTGCCGTGCAGTAAACACAGAAGATTGCAAAGACGGCTGTATAAATGCCGAGCATTGCAGATTCCATGCTGAACGAAGTCCGCATACCGTCGTAGTCAAGGATGTCGGGGTAGGAGCAGAGCAGGAGCATGAGTCCTCCCGAGATTGCGCTGATTATGAGCAAAATCTTTCCCGCTGCTTTTTTTTCCGAAAGATTTCCAAGAAGATGCAGAATGAGGATGAAAGTGGAAATTGCAAATGGAACAACGGAATTGTCTTTCAGTCCGAGCGTGAGCATTCCTGTAATTGCAGTGGCAAGGTAAGCTGTGGACGACGGATTTTTCTTCCGTAAAATCATGGAGTAGATTGACGCAAGGCAGGAGATTATTTGAAGCAGCATAAATGAAGACGGATAAGGAATCATTTCCGAAATGAAAATCGTGGCGCAGAGAATGACGATGTCAATATTTTTTAAAATGTTTTCGGAACCCGAACGGAAGATGAGAGCAAGACATGGAATGGTGGAGATGATGATAAAAATCCATTCAGCAAGTGAAAAAGACGGAACTTTCTGATTTGAGGCCTGGTAACAAAGAGCCAGAATCATTGTGAATGCGGATGCTATACGTGCGGTGTTTGTCAACAGTTCTTTGTTGAGTCCGTCTTTACTGCGGAAGTGACAGGCGCATCCGGTTGTGAAGAGTATTGCAACGGGAAGTGTCTGCCAGAGAATTTGGAAATCCGCGATTGCCGACTGTAGTAAAACCAAAAGCGGAGAGATTACGAAAAGCCATTTTATTTTACTTTCTTTTGCTGCAATGAAAAATCCTGCGTACAGTGCCAGTGAAAGAATCAGGCCTGCGAAGAAAGGTTCTCCGTCTGTGTGTACATGGAATGAATGGAAAAGGTAAAGGACGGAAGTCAGCAGTGGCGCAAGGGCAATGAGGGCTTCTTTTTTCCATGGCTTTTTTTTCACTGCCAGAATCACAGGATATACGATGGAAGAAATCAGCAGAAAAAGCGTAAGGATTATGTCGGTGATGCATCCTACTGTGCTGTATTTTCTTGCGCTCCGTAGATATTCAGGCCCTATGTCTTTCCAGAATCCCGGCCACGAAAGAACAACGGCGAAAACAGAAAATGCGATAAGGCTTGCGTAATGCAATGGTTTTCGTTTTGAGTAGGCGCAAAGTGCAAAGAGGGAAGTGTAACAGACAATCCAAAGTCCTGGCACTGATTTGTCGAGAACAGGTCCCAGCATTATGACGGAGCAGATGATTACCGCATAGAAGCAGACGGGATTTTTTTTCGAGGACGCAAAGGAAATGAGTGAGCCAAGCAGGACATAAAATAGAACACAGGGGGCGGCCGCTGATTTTGATGCCGCTACGAATGCACAGTCTAAAATCAATGCAAGGAAAAACACCGAGTAGGAAGATGTTGCATAAAGAATGAGTGTGGAGGAAAATGCCCACAATGCAATGAAGGATGCTGTTTCACTCGGAAGACGCAGGGTTTGGGAAATGAATGCGGTTATGCCGCCGAACAGAATTGCCCACAGCACGGAAATACCTTCCCGGAAATGTGTGTTTTTGAAAGACGGACGTGAAAAGCTCCACAGGGAAAATGCCTGGAGTCCCAGCAGTAAACAGACTGCGACCGTGATTTTTGCGCCACGGCTGATTGCGGCCCAGTTGTATGCCACGAGTGAAATGATTCCGCCTGAAATGAGAAGGGCCGCCGCTATGCTTAATATGACGGGCACAGGATTGCGTCCTGTACGTTTTTCCTGCTGAGCGGTGACATGATGTGCGGGAACGCTGATTTTCTGTCTGCAGTACGATTCAAGTGATTTTGCGCTTTCTTCGGAAATTGCCTTGTCTTTTACGAGTGCGGGAATTTCTGAAAGAAGCCATCTGAATTTTTCTTTATTCATATCTTCATTATACAGGCAATGGAATGTTTTCCGCAATCCCTGGTGGGGATTTTTACTTTACTGTTTGATACCCTCTATTATGATTTCGTGGACAAAAAAGAAAAGTCGTATTACAATTTTAGCGGTAAGGAGGATTTATGCACGTGCTTTTTTTGCTGGGCTTTGGCTTTGTTTTTATCGCCGGAATTGCAGGCTTGGTTTTGAACTTGTGTGATGCGGCAAGAAAGGCTGATGTGTTTACGGAGGTTGGAAGAAAAAAAATTGCCGATGCCGGATATGAAAAACTCGCTGCTGAACGTTACCGGATATGGGAAGGGGCTGCCGGGTTGAACGGAGCGAAAAGAATCATCAAAAGGAAAAAAGTGCCGCTGCTCTCCGATGACTTCAAGCATAACGGGAATATCTATGTCGAGCCGGCAGATGAAATAAGAGTATACGGCATAAAGAATGGAAAGGAAAAACTCATTTACACTTATTATGGTGCCGATTCCGAAATTGCCCGTAACATCTCCGAAGCGGTTTTGAAGTACAACGAAGCCCGGAAAAGTAGTATCGTTATCAGCTCTTAGTCTTCAGATTCAAATTCCAAGCTCTTAATTCTCAACTGTCAATTCCCCTCTTTACCTTTGGCTTGCATCCGTGGTATAATTCTGCGCATCGCTGGGATTTGTCTCAGTTTGCATTTGATTTAAGGAGATAAATAACATGGAAAAGAATATTGCACTTATTCCCGGGGACGGCATTGGACCCGATGTGGTTGCAGAAGCCGTGAAGGTGCTTGATGCCGTTGCCGCAAAGTTTGGTCACAAGTGGAATTATACTACGGTGACTGCGGGAGGTGCCGCCATCGACAAGTGGGGAAAACCTCTGCCTCAGGATCAGTTGGACATTTGTCTTGGAAGTGATGCGGTTTTGCTCGGTGCGGTGGGCGGTCCCAAGTGGGATGACGTGGCTCCTGAGATTCGTCCTGAAAAGGCTCTGCTCGGGTTGCGCGGCGGAATGAAGGTGTATGCAAATCTGCGCCCTGCGGTGATGTGGAAGCAGCTTAAGGCGGCCTGCCCTCTGAAGGATGAGATTGTGGGCGAAGGACTTGACATTCTTGTTGTGCGCGAGTTGACCGGCGGCATCTATTTCGGCGACAGGGGAACTTCTGCTGACGGAAAAACCGCATGGGATACTGAAAAATACACATGGGCCGAAATCGAGAGAATCGTGCGGATGGGATTCGAGTTTGCGAAGAACAGACAGAAGCATCTTACCGTTGTGGACAAGGCGAACATTTTGAATTCAAGCCGCTTGTGGAGAAAGGTTGCTGAGACCGTGCATGCCGATTATCCCGATGTGAAGCTTGATTTCCTTTACATTGACAATGCCGCCATGCAGATGGTTCGCGCCCCCAGACAGTTCGATGTGATTGCAACGAGCAATATGTTCGGTGATATTCTGACTGACGAAGCCTCCCAGGTGACAGGCTCAATCGGTATGCTTGCATCTGCTTCTCTTGGAGACGGAAATGGTCCCGGTCTTTACGAGCCAATCCACGGTTCTGCTCCTGACATTGCGGGAAAAGACCTTGCTAATCCTCTTGCGACCATTCTTTCTGCCGCCATGCTTCTGCGCTACAGCTTCAAACTTGAAACCGAGGCTCTGGCGATTGAAAAGGCTGTGAATGCAGTTCTTGACGACGGATGGCGCACGGGAGACATTGCCGGTAAGGACATTGATTGTGTAAAGGCTTCAGGCAAACTGGTCGGTACAAAGAAAATGGGCGAGCTGGTGGTCTCTTATCTGAACAAGTAGGATTATCGAAAAGTGTGGCAGTGTTCATGCATTGTCACACTGATTAATATTGTGTCAACGTTTTTCTGTAAAATCATTCTTTTAAAAATCAGAATTCACAACAGTGCAAATCCAGTCCAAAAAAGTTTCATCGCTTCCGTCTTTATTTTTCTTTCCGGTCCTGTCATTGAGTTCAACATAAAAGTGTCCTCTTTTTTCATATTCGACATAACGTGAGTTTTTACAAAATCGCTCGCAAAGTTTTCCACTTGAACTTCCCTGCTCATAAATTCCTTTGTCATTTTTCGATGTTGCAAAATAAAATTGAATGGGAAGAACTTTTATGAGTTCTTTTTTTGTGATATTATAAAATCCGCTTCCTGAAACAACGGCTCTAAAAAGTCTTTTTTCATGGCAGGCAAGTTCAACTGCAAATTCTGCACCCTGAGAAAATCCGTATGCCACAATATTTGTCCGATCTATACATTCATTTTTCAGGCAGATGTTTTGAATCAAAAGGCTTGTTCCTTCAGGATCCGTAAAATAATCTGCGCGGGACATAATGGACAGAACCGCCGCTCCGTTTTTTCCTGCACGGGACTGAAATTTTTTATCCGTAAAAATGCGGCCGTATTTTGGCGCAAGCCCTTTTTCTGTAGAACCGTGAAATGTTACAATCAGCGGTAGTTCTGCATCAGGATTGTCTTTGTCATTTTTGAATTTTTCCGGAATATAAAGAAAATAATGAAATCCTGCTGGAACCTCTTCATACTGCCAAATGCCGATTTCAGAACTTTTCGCCCACCAATACGCAGCATCAAAAGTAAAATCCATGGGAGTCCTTTGATAAAGGGAGCGGTAAAAAATCAGCAGGACAAATATTAAAATTAAAAATGGAATTATAAAAAAAAGCCCCTTGATTTTCTTTTTCATGGATTCAATCTCCCCGGCTCTTTCACAATTTTTCTTCCACTGTTTTTACAGCTGATTGGATGGTCCTGATTTTTAATCTGCTCCATGCTTTCTTTTGCCTTTCTTGGTCGCTCATGGAATCAGTATAGCACAGGACGTGGATTTTTTCTACACGGGAGGGATAAAAGTCATGTACGAATCTGTGAAAATAAAATCAGCCCTCATGTCCGGTTTTCCATTTTACAAAAAAACTAGTCTGTGGTTTTAAAAGTAAAAATGAAATAGAAATAATTTATTGCACGGGGAGATGAGACGCACGGATTTGACGGGAGCCGTCCAAAAATCATCGTCATTCCGAATTGAATAAACCAGTGTCATCATGAATTGAATAAATCATTGTCATCACGAATTGGATAAAACAGTGTCATCCCGAACTTGATTCGGGATCCCTTTAATCAGGAGATGCTGAATTCGGTTGCACGCAACCACGTTCAGCCTGACGGGGGGGGATGTCACACGGATGTGGGAAAGTCTAACGTTTCTTCCGCGAGCGATTTTTAGATTTCCTGCTTGTGCGTTTTTTTGATTTCTGATTTTTTTCAGAATCTCTTTTTGTATGTTCATCAGATGAAAATACTATGAAAATGTCGCCTCCATATCCATGGCGGGATTCACTTTCAGTTACTTTCTTTTCATTTTTATGCCGGCGGACGAATTCTTTTTCCTCATCCGTAAGGGGAAGAATTTTCTTGAGCCTTCCGTCGTTCGTAAAATTTCCCTCCAATATGGACCGCTTGGACAGAGGGTATTCATGCAGATATACATGAGAGCGGCCTGTAAGCGTGTCAACACAGGAGACGCTCAGTTCCAGAGCCTCATACTCATTTTTCTTGAGATTCAAATTTTCGAAAGTCACCGGACGATAGGCAAAGGTAATGGTATAATCAGGATTAATCAGCCTTTTTATAAACAGAATGGGAAGCGGAATATATCGGGTCAGGCGGCGGACTCCTGCAACTACTTCAATGGCAGCCCGATGTTGTGTCAGGGTATTGTCTGAATTCCGTACATAATTTATGCCGGCAAGCTTTATGTCGAAATTCGCAAAACCGGTGAAGATGGAAGTGTTCACAATCTTGAATTTCCATGCAAGCCTCTGCTCACCGTCCTTTTTGACATTCACACTGAGTGCAATCTTTTTTGAAAGTTTGATTCTGTGTATGCTGCAAAAGAAAAAAGCAATGATAAAACAGAAGAAGGTGGAGACAATGCTGACCAAAAAGTCGTTCATGTTCCTTGCAAAGAACTCATAAACCTTCATCTTGTTTCTCTGATTGCCGTCAGTTTTGAAATGAAATCATCAAGTCCGATTCTGTCAAATCGCTCGAAATAGGCCTCGTTGTTAATCCAGAAATGAGTCTTGCCCTCAAACTCATCATTCTCATACGCATGAAAAATATCATAATAGCGGTACTCTTTTTCCTCATAAGAAAACGGCATGGCATTCTGTGCTTCCTCAACGGAAATCGGCTCATAGGATTCAGATTCCGGAAGCTGAAAATGGAACCACTCCTTGTTGATTGGGGAGATTCCCGCACAGAGCATCAGGTAGCGCATAAAATTCCGGTTGCGGGCCTTTTCCTGTTCTTCCGCCGTATCGGGGAAAACATAGTCGGGATTGCGTTCCTCGGCCTTGAATTTTATGGAAGATGACGGCAGGGGAATGGGATTTCCATCGGAGTCGGTCAGCTTGCAGTCAAAAGCGATTCCGCGGGCATGGGGAGCCGTCTCAATTCCCGCAAGGGAGAACTTCGGTTTTTGTCCCGTCCTTTGCTCCCAGTTCTCGAACAGGAACCTCTGCATCTCCACCGGCCTGAAAACGTCGGTGAAAAGAATGTGAAGGTTGAAATGCTCAAGAACCGGGACAAGGGAAAAGAGCCTTTCCGCGAGATTCCTGTGCACGATGATTCCCTTGGGGAGCTTGAATTTCTCAAAGAGATTTTCTTTCATGATGTTTTCCGTAGAGTCGTAGTAGAACTTCGTGAGAAAACGGTCGTGGGAAACTATGACACAGGATTTTTCTTTCATGGCAGGCTCCTTTCTTTATCTATGACTTAGTAATTGTAGATATATGTCACAACTGTATATGGATTGTTATAGTCTTTACCGTCCTTTTTATCCTTCCAGCCGATTTTAGCTCCATCTACAAAATATGAATATAATCCAGTTTTTCTTCCGAAGCCTCGCTCTTCTGCGGCCTTCCAAGTGGCACCATCTTGTTCTGTAACCGTACCGTTTATATTGCTTCTATTATATCCCCAGTCATAACCGGTACTTCTAGCCAATTGCATATCTTCATATGATGGTACTGCAAAGGCAAGAACAACAGCCGCAAACAAAATTCCAAGTCCTGCAATAATCTTCTTCTTCATAATCAATTCTCCTCGGATGTTTACCCTTGTCCCCAAGCTTTATATTTACTCACATGCGTGAATAAGACAAAATTAATGGAAAACAGTTATAGCTTGGATATGATTTTCAATATTCAACCCAATAAAATCTCTCATAAGCAAAAGATAAA
>ODAI014118293.1_pt1 | contig 19082 bp, 15 predicted proteins | sample 1539321 | NCBI WGS metagenome assembly ODAI01 (sample SAMN02144231, study PRJEB22623) | gut metagenome | biome: sheep rumen | host: Ovis aries | place: New Zealand
CGGACTGCCGCAATTACGGCGTTCTGACCGGCGTGCACGAGGCCAAAGTCCTGCTCGGCGACATGATGGAGACCAACCCGGACAATATCATCATTTACGGGAATTCCTCATTGAACGTCATGTATGACACGGTATCCAGGGCGATGACGCACGGCATCATGGGCAACACTCCCTGGTGCAAACTGGATAAGGTCAAATTCCTGTGCCCTGTCCCCGGATATGACAGACATTTCGCGATCACGGAATATTTTGGCATAGAGATGATCCCGGTACCTATGACTCCGGAAGGGCCTGATATGGACATGGTGGAGAAGCTTGTCTCCGAGGATGAAGCGGTCAAGGGGATCTGGTGCGTGCCAAAATACAGCAATCCGCAGGGATATTCTTATTCGGACGAGACTGTCAGAAGGTTCGCAAGACTCAAACCCGCAGCGCCGGATTTCAGGATCTTCTGGGACAATGCATACGGTGTACATCACCTGTATGACCACAAACAGGATCACCTGATCGAGATCCTCATGGCCTGCAAGAGAGCCGGAAATCCCGATCTGGTCTACAAGTTCTCATCGACCTCCAAGATCACGTTCCCGGGAAGCGGCATCGCAGCGCTTGCGACATCCCCCAACAACCTGGAGGACATCACGGAGCAGCTTAAGAGACAGACCATCGGCCATGACAAGGTGAACCAGCTTCGCCATGTGCGCTATTTTGGCGATATTCACGGGCTGATGGTACAGATGAAAAAGCATGCGGATATCCTGCGGCCCAAGTTCGAGATGGTCGAGAACATACTCGAGGATGAGCTGGGAGAGCTGGGCATCGGCGAATGGACCAAGCCCTGCGGCGGATATTTCCTCTGCTTCGAATCCCTCGAGGGATGTGCCAAGGCGATCGTCAAGCGGTGTAAGAAGTGCGGCGTGAAGATGACGCCTGCCGGCGCCACCTGGCCCTATGGCAAGGATCCCTATGACAGGGACATCCGCATTGCGCCCTCGTACCCGCCGGTAGAGGACCTGAAGATCGCGACCAAGCTGTTCGCGCTCAGCGTCAAGATCGTGAGCGCCGAGAAACTCCTCGCCGATATGCAGGAGGAACAGACTGCATAATTGCTGCTTAATTGTATAAAAGAACAGATTTACCCCCGAGCCTGAGCCCGGGGGTTATTTATTTTGCGCCCCTGCGCTGAGCTCCCCCATGAATTAAGAAAGTTTTAAGAAGGATTTGAGCGCATGTTCCTGTATGCCGAAGCCATGTACATGCTATAATAAATTCTGTATGTGCAGGGAAAGTTTATTGACCTGCCTGACACAGATTGTTATTATGGGAAATATCGATTTTAAGCATAAGAGAATTTTAAGTATAAGAGGATTTAAACATAAGAGGAATTAAGTATGAGCAGATCTAATGACGCGTTCCGGCGCGGAAGAGCAGCCTGTCTTCTCATTCTGCTCTCTGCATCGGTGGTCATCAGCGGATGCGGTCAGGCCCAGGGCAGTTATACTGTAGTGGGAAACACCGGAGAGGAATCCAGAGTTACCGATGAGCCGTATTCTTCCGTCTATGGGACGATGGAATATGCCAGGGAGGCGGAGCCGGAGAACACGCCCTACGGCGACACTTCGGAGGATGCTTCCGAAGGAGCGACGGAAGAGGCAAGAAAGAGGAAGACGATCATAGAGGATGTGAGCCTCGTGAACAATCCCGAAGAGAGACGGGTGATCATGGTCATTCCCAAGGGCAGCAAAGTGGATGTCGTCAAAGATAAGGAAGACGGCTGGTACAAGATCCGCTTCCGCGGCACGGAAGGCTATGTCAAGACCGGTTATTTCGTAGAAGACTGGGAGGCCGAGCAGGAAGAGCGCAGACAGCGCGAAGCAGAGGAAAAGAAGAGGAAAGAGGAAGAGAAGAAGAGACAGGCCGAAGAGGCGGCGAAGAGAAAGGCCGAGGCCGAAAAGAAGAAGAAAGAGGAAGAGGCCAGGAAGAAAGCCGAGGAAGAGAAAAAGAAGAAGGAAGAAGAGGCCAAAAAGAAGGCCGAAGAAGAGGCGAAGAGAAAGGCCGAGGAAGAGAAGAAGAAGAAAGAGGAAGAAAAGAAGAAGAAAGAAGAAGAGGCCAGAAAAGCCGAGGAAGAGGCGAAGAGGAAAGAAGAAGAGGAGCGCAGGAAGGCGGAAGCCGAGGAGCGCGCAAGGGCCATGGCAAACCGGGAAGTCACAAGGAGACTGGCGGAGACCGTCAATCTCAGGGATCCGGATGACGAGGAGATCCTCTTCGGCATTGTTCCCACCGGCTCGATCGTCTATGTGCTGGCGGATCTTGGGGACGGCTGGTATCTGGTCGATTACGACGGCATGGAAGGCATGATCAAGGGAGGATACTTTACGGAGGATGACCCGTAAGGCATGTTGTGATTTAGGAGGTTATTCGTGGAAAGAAAATGGTGGCATGACAAAGTCGCCTATCAGATTTATCCCAAGAGCTTTATGGACAGCAACGGTGACGGCATCGGAGATCTGCAGGGCATTATCAGCAAATTGGATTATTTGAAGGATCTGGGCGTCGATATCCTCTGGCTGTCCCCGATCTACCAGTCGCCGCTGGCGGATGAAGGATATGATATTTCCGATTATTACTCGATCGATCCCAGATTCGGTACCATGGAGGACATGGAGGAGCTGATCGCCCAGGCAAAGAAGAGGGGGCTGACGATCCTGATGGATCTCGTCGTCAACCACTGCTCTGACGAGCACGAGTGGTTCCGGAAAGCCTGTGAGGATCCGGACGGAAAGTACGGGAAGTATTTCTACCTGCGGGACAAGGATCCGGAGGGCGGGCTCCCGACCAACTGGAGATCCTATTTCGGCGGGCCCTGCTGGGACGAGCTGCCCGGCACGGACAAGCTGTATTTGCATGTATTCCATAAAAAGCAGCCCGACCTGAACTGGGAAAATCCTCAGCTGAGGGAGGAAGTCTATAAGAATATCCGGTGGTGGATGGAAAAAGGGATCGGAGGATTTCGCATCGACGCCATCATCAATATCAAAAAGCCCGTTGTGTTTCACGACTATCCCGCCGACAGGGACGACGGTCTCTCCAGCGTCGACAATATGCTGATGGAAGCGGAGGGGATCGGAGAGTTCCTCGGTGAGATGCGCGACAAGGCCTTTGCACCTTATGATGCATTCACCGTGGGAGAGGTCTTTAACGAGAAAGAGAGCGACCTGCCTCTGTTCATCGGTGAGAACGGCTATTTCTCCACGATGTTCGATTTCACAACGGAGATCTACGGGCGCAGTGACAAAGGGTGGTTCGACACCAAACGCATCGATATCGAGGCGTACAAGAAGTGTGTTTTCGGGGCGCACAAAAAGATTGGGGATATCGGATTCTACTCCACGATCATAGAGAACCACGATGAGCCCAGAGGCGTCAGCCGTTACCTTTCGGATGAGATCCGGTGCGAGGCTTCCAAAAAAGCGCTGGCAACGGTCTATTTTCTCCGCCGCGGCCTTCCCTTTATCTATCAGGGGCAGGAGATCGGCATGGAGAACAAAAAGATCACGTCGGTCGATGAGCTGGATGACATTTCCTCCATCGATGCCTACGGCGTGGCGATCCGGGCCGGCCTTCCGGAGCAGAAAGCCCTGGAGACGCTGTCCTTGTTCAGCCGGGACAATGCCCGCACCCCGATGCAGTGGAACGGGGGCGCACATGCCGGATTTACCGAGGGAGAGCCCTGGCTCAGGGAGAACCCGCTCTACCGCGAGATCAATGTGGAGGAGCAGCTTACGCGCGGGGACTCCGTGCTCTCGTATTATAAAGAACTGATCGCGCTGCGCAAGGATCCGGCGTGGAAGGAAGTGCTCATATACGGAGACTTTGTGCCGTATCTGGAGGACGAGAAGGACCTGATCGCCTATCTTAGAACGGAAGCTGCGCAAGAAACCGCGGGATGCGGTGAGAGACCGGGTGGGAAGACCATTCTGGTCGCCGCCAATTTCTCGGCTAAGGAAAGGGCGATCGAACTGCCCATTAGCAGAGAGGGCGAGCCGTACAAGAGCGGCCGCACACTTTTGTCCAACTTTGGGGCGCCGGCGGCGGAGAACGGATGCCTTCGTCTGGAAGGACTCCAGGCAGCGGTCATTTCGCTTGACAGATAATAGAACAGAGAAAACAGAGAGGACCATGCTATTTTGAACAAAAAGCCTGTATTGTGGATCATCATACCTTGTTATAACGAGCAGGAAGTGCTGCCGGTTACGGCGCCGATGTTTCTGGACAAACTGCGGTTCCTGACGCAGAGCGGCAGGGTCTCGGAGGAGAGCCGGATCCTTTTCGTCAATGACGGATCGAAGGACAAGACCTGGGAGATCATCTGCGGACTGGCTGCAGAGGATCCTCATTTCATCGGGATCAGCCAGAGCCGCAACAGAGGGCACCAGAATGCCCTGGTGGCCGGCATGATGGAAGCCAAGGACCGCTGCGATATCACGATCACGATCGACTGCGACGGTCAGGATGACCTCAATGCCATGGACGAGATGGTGGACGCCTATCTGGGCGGCTGTGAGATCGTGTACGGCGTCAGGTCCGACAGGGACACAGACACTTGGTTCAAGAGGACCACGGCGCAGGGCTATTACAAAGTGCTGGGAGGCCTGGGAGCCGAGGTGGTCTACAACCACGCCGATTACCGGCTGGTCTCTTCCAGGGTGCTGAAGGAATTCGCGAATTTCAAGGAAGTGAACCTGTATCTGCGGGGGATGTTCCCGATGGTCGGATTCGCCAGTACCTGCGTCTATTACAGCCGGAAAGAGAGACTTGCCGGCGACAGCCACTATCCGCTGCGCAAGATGCTGGCGCTGGCTTTCGACGGCATCACAAGCCTGAGCATCAAGCCGATCCGCCTGATCACGGGGATGGGCGGCATCGTGGCGCTGATCAGCTTTGCAGGCGTCATCTGGTCGCTGATCGCCCATATCATGGGTGCAACGGTGGCGGGCTGGGCCAGTATGACCTGCATCATCTGCTTTTTGGGCGGAATTCAGCTTCTGAGCCTGGGCGTCATCGGAGAATACGTGGGGAAGACGTATCTGGAAACGAAGCAGCGGCCCCGCTTTATCATCAGTGAGAGGACCTGGGGGAAGCCGGAAAGAGAGCGCTTCGACAGGCCGGAACCCAACGGGAAGGATCCTGAGGGGCATAAAGGAGAAACAGAGTAAATATGGATTATATGATCAGAGCAACTGCCGCAAACGCACAGGTCCGTGCATTTGCGGTCACATCAAGGGATCTTGCGGAATATGCGAGAAAGGCACATGATCTGTCACCGATCGCGGCGGCGGCGCTGGGAAGAACGATGAGCGCTGCACTGATGATGGCGGATATGCTCAAGGGACCGTCAGACCTTCTGACGATCCAGATCGACGGCAGCGGCCCGATCGGGCGGATCCTTGTCACGGCGGACAACGCGGGCGGCGTCAAAGGGTATGTGGAGAACCCCAAGGTCTATCTGCCCAACAATGCCTTCGGCCATCTGAATGTGGGAGGGGCAGTCGGAAAAGGGACGCTCACCGTGATCAGGGATATGGGAATGAAGGACCCCTATGTGGGCCAGACAGCCATTCAGACCGGTGAGATCGCGGAAGATATTACTTATTATTATGCCGTTTCGGAGCAGATCCCGTCGTCGGTCGGCCTGGGTGTCCTTGTGAACACGGCTGAGAACCGGGTGCTTGAGGCAGGCGGTTTTATCGTCCAGCTCATGCCCTATGCGGAGGAGGAGACGATCGCGGCCCTGGAAAAGAATCTGGGACAGATCCCGGCGGTCACCAGGATGCTGTCAGCCGGAGATACGCCCGAGAAGATGCTGGAAAAGGTGCTGGAGGGATTAGATCCCGTCATCACGGACCGTATGCCGGTGCAGTTCAGGTGCAATTGCGGCAAAGACCGGTATGAGAGAGCGCTGGTCCTCTTGGGGCAGGAGGAAGTGCAAAAGATCGCGGACGAGGGGGAACCGGTCGAGATCGTATGTCAGTTCTGCGGGAAAAAATACGTATTCACGCCGGAGGAACTCAAGGCCGTATTGGAAAAAACGAAGAATTGAAGGCTTCCGCCCTCTGTAAAACTGAAAAAAATGCGTGAGAACTGGGCGGTTCGTGTTACAATACATGACTAAGGGAACGGAAGAGATCTTCCGCGCGATTTTGAAAAAATCAGAAAGAAGGAATTAGGAAAATGATCGATCGAAAGCCCGCCGGCGAAGGTAATGAATTTTGGAAAAAGACGTCCGATAAAGTGGGAGATTTTCAGGATCAAAGCGGAATCAGCAATAAAGCGATGGTATATCTTGTCATCGTCGCACTGATCATTGTGCTCTGCATTGTGTACGTCAGCCAGCTCAGAAAGGGCCGCGGAGGAAGCCCCGCGGCGGATACGACGGCTGCTCAGACAGCAGAAACTGCCGCGGCAGCACAGACTGCGGAGACAGCTGCGCCGGCGGCAGAAGCCGCGGCACAGGAAGGCGCGGCAGCGGGTGAGACCGGCGGCGACAAAGCGCAGAGCGATAAGGCAGCAGAGAAATCTGCAGAAGGCGAAGCGCAGGGCGGCGAGGCAGAAGGCGAGGGTGCCGGAGAATAAAGAGTAAGGACCGCGGAGAACGCGGACGATGATACCATGAAAGGTAAGGAGTGTAACAGTTTATATGCAGCGTGAAAATCTTGGAAGTCGTTTGGGGTTCATTCTGATCAGCGCGGGATGCGCGATCGGTATCGGCAATGTTTGGAAATTTCCGTATCTGTGCGGACAGAGCGGTGGGGGCATCTTTGTTTTGGTATATCTGTTTTTCCTGATCATTCTGGGTCTTCCGGCGATGACGATGGAGTTTGCCACAGGGCGCGCGGCCAGAAAGAGCCCGGTGCTGCTGTTCCGCGAACTGGAGCCGGAGGGAAGCAAATGGCATCTCCATGGCTACGTGTGCATGGCGGGAAACTATCTGCTGATGATGTATTATTCCACAGTGGCAGGATGGATGCTGCAGTATTTTTTCAGGACGGCAGCGGGCAGCTTTGAAGGACTGGAAGCCGACCAGGTCGCGCAGGCCTTCGGAGACGGCCTCGCGAATCCCGCACTGCAGGTGGGATGCATGGCCATCATTGTTTTTCTCGGTTTCTTCGTCAATTCCAGGGGACTGCAGAACGGCCTGGAAAAAGTTACCAAGATCATGATGATCGCCCTTCTGGTGATCATGGTCATTCTGGCGGTGAACAGCGTGTTCCTTCCGGGAGCAGAAAAAGGACTCAGCTTCTATCTCCTCCCCAGTGCGGCAAGAGCGAAGGAGATCGGGATCTTCCAGGTGATCGCCAACGCCATGAACCAGGCGTTCTTCACATTGAGCATCGGAATCGGATCCATGGCGATCTTCGGCAGCTATATCGGACGTGACCACGCGCTGATGGGAGAATCTGTCAATGTCATCATCCTGGATACCTTTGTGGCGATCTGCTCGGGACTGATCATATTCCCCGCGTGCTTCGCCTACGGCGTCCAGCCTGACAGCGGCCCCGGCCTGATCTTTATCACGCTTCCCAATATCTTCAACCATATGAAGATGGGAAGACTCTGGGGCAGCCTGTTTTTTGTCTTCATGACATTCGCGGCTTTCTCCACAGTACTGGCTGTGTTTGAAAATATCATGGCCATGTGCATGGATCAGTTCGGATGGAGCAGGAAGAAGTCCGGGTTCATGAACGCGATCATTATGTTCATTTGTTCCCTTCCCTGCGCGCTCGGCTTTAATATCTGGTCCTTCCTCCAGCCGCTGGGTGAGGGATCCACGGTTCTGGATTTCGAGGACCTGATCGTGAGCAATTACATGCTGCCGATCGGTGCGTTTATTTTCGTATTGTTCTGTACGAGCCGATACGGATGGGGATGGGACCGCTTTGTCGAGGAGGCAAATGAGGGCAAAGGCGCCAAGGTACAGCACTGGATGAGACCCTATGTGACCTATGTCCTGCCGATCATCGTAATTTTAGTATTTATCCTGGGGATCATCTGACTTAAGTCTGCCGGATGAGAACCGCAGAGTAATGGGAGAGACAGATGTCTATGTTCTTTTGGAGAAAAAAGAAAACGGAACCGGAGACGCCGGAGAACGTGACTGCACCGGAAGCCGAGGCAGTATCGGAAGTCGAGACCGGATCGGAGTCCGAGACGGTAACGGAGACTGAAGCAGTATCGGAGTCTGAAGCGGCGACGGAGACTGAAGCAATATCGGAGTCCGAGGCGGCAGCGGAGCCCGTAATGCCGGCTGCATCCGAGCCTGAGGCAGCGGAAGCCGAGATGGCGGCGGAAGAGCCGGAAGGGGTGGAGTCCGCAGCTGAGCCGGAGCCCGAGGCAGTTTCTGAGCCGGAGCCTGCTGCAGTATGGGATTCCGAGCCGGAGCCTGCTGCAGTATGGGATTCCGAGCCGGAACCTGCCGCAGTATGGGAATCCGAGCCGGCGGCTGTCATGGAGCCCGAAGCAGCGCCTGAAGCCGAGGCAGCAACGGAGCCTGAGGCGGCAGCGGAAGCCGAGGCAGTAACGGAGCCCGAGACGGCGCCTGTACCGGTGCCTGCAGCTGAACTGCAGCCTGAGGCTGCAGAGGCAGTGTCTGTACCGGAGTCTGCACTCCCTCCCGCCCCCATTCCTCCGAGGGAAGGGCCGGATGAAGAGGAGCTCCGGGATATGCGCCACAGGAGCAGCGGTCCTTTTTGGATCTTTGTGCTTCTTCTGATCATCGGCGGCTGCTATTATTACGGAATGGTCTATTCACAGACCCATTTTTTGGAAAATACCTACATCAACGGAATTGAAGTCAGCAATATGACAGCTCCGGAAGTGGAGAGGATCCTCTCCAAGGAAGCGGAAGGGTATGAAGTCAGGCTGAAATTCAGAGACGGGGAAGAAGAAGTCATAAGCGGCACGCAGATCGGGTACAAGGTAAAGCCCGACGGCAGTGTCGACAGCATTCTGCGCTCTCAGGACCATCTGAAATGGTTCAAGTGCTTCTTCAGGCGCACGGACGGCAGAGTGGAACAGAAGATGACCTATGACCCCGCCCGGCTTCAGAAGGCCGTCGCAGCCCTGCCGGAACTTCAGGAAGACAGGATGATCAAGCCCAAGGACGCTTACATCGAGCTTCACGATACGACCTTTACGATCATTCCTGAGGTAGAGGGAAACCAGATCAATGTGGACCTTGTCCAGAAAGCGGCAGACGAAGCGGTCCGCAATGACGAGACCGAAGTCGATGTGGCTGCGATCAAGGGCTCATACGGGGAACCCAAAGTCCGCGCCAAGGACCAGGAGATCGTTGAGAAGTGCGAGAGCTATAATAAGATGATCGCAGGGAGCATCACCTGGGAGCTTCCCAACGGCGAGGAGCTCACCGTGGATGCCAACACGACCAAAGACTGGCTTTCCGTGGATGACGAAGGCAACTATTACAGGGATGAAGACGAGTGGGAAGAGAACATCTCCTTCTGGGTAGACGAACTGGCAAGAAACGTCAATACCGTCGGCAAGGACTGGAGCTTCCACGCGACCGGAGTCGGAGATATTGAAGTCAGCGGCGGCGATTACGGCTATTCCGTTGATAAAGTGACGGAGAGAGAAGAAGTCTGGGATCTCCTCTGGGACGGCGAGACAGACGAGAGGGAACCCTATTTTTACACGACGCAGTATACGCGCGGAAGCGGAATCGGCGGCACATATATTGAGGCCAATCTCTCGCAGCAGCATGTCTATATCTATATTGACGGCGAGAGAGTATGTGAATCGGACTGCGTATCCGGCAATATTTCGAACGGACACGGTACACCCACCGGCGTTTACCAGATTCTCTATAAGGATACGGACGTTGATCTGAAGGGACAGCAGCTCGCAAACGGCCAGTATTCATATATCTCGCACGTGGATTACTGGATGCCCTTCTATGGCGGATGCGGCTTCCATGACGCAAGCTGGAGATCCAACTTCGGCGGGAGCATTTATAAATATGACGGGTCGCATGGATGTATCAATCTGCCTCCATCCATTTTACCGACGTTTTACAGTTATGTGGAAAAAGGTATGCCGGTCGTGGTCTTTTATTAAGGCGTGAGACATGTGATCCACCTTTTAAGCGGAAGTTTTCCGCTTAAAGGTGGATCTGTTTGTTATAGCGCCGAGAAGCCCTTATATACTGAAAGGGAATATTAATGCAGAAGGAACTGACTCACGGGAGTCTTTTTGTCAAGATGGTAGGATTTGCCATCCCATATCTGATCGCCTGCTTCCTGCAGACATTCTACGGAATGGCGGATCTGTTCATCACCGGACAGTTCAACGGAGCAGCGTCTGTGTCCGCAGTGGCTGTGGGCAGTCAGGTCATGCACATGCTGACGGTTGTGATCGTCGGACTTGCAATGGGAACGACCGTATGTATCAGCAGATCGGTCGGCGCCGGTTCGGACAAGGAAGTGTCCGGTTTTATCGGAAATTCGGTCACCCTGTTCGCTGCGGTATCGGTCGTATGTACAGCCCTTCTTCTGCTTAGTACAGAAGGGATCATCCGGATTCTTTCCGTGCCCGCGGAAGCAGTGCCTCAGGCAAGACAGTATCTGCTCATCTGTTTCGCCGGTGTGCCCTTCATCACGGCCTACAATGTGATCAGCAGCATATTCCGCGGACTTGGGGATACGCGGAGCCCTATGGTCTTCGTGGCGCTGGCGGGGCTGATCAATGTGGGTTTCGACTATCTGCTCATCGGTCCCCTCGGAATGGGCGCGGCGGGAGCAGCAGTCGCGACGGTAGGGTCGCAGGCTTTTTCCGTAGTGATCGCCTTGTTCTATCTCCTGCGCGGGAAGAACGGGATCGCGGTTCAGAAGAGAGACCTCCTGCCTGACAGCAGGTTCATGGGGCAGCTTCTGGGGATCGGTGTCCCCGTGGCTGTTCAGGAGGGACTGATCCAGGTCTCTTTCCTGGTCATCACGGCAATCGCCAACAGCAGAGGCGTCGACGTGGCGGCCGCCGTGGGGATCGTGGAGAAGATCATCAGTTTCCTCTTCCTTGTTCCCTCCTCTATGCTCTCGACCGTCTCCGCAGTGGCCGCGCAGAATGCCGGGGCGGGCAAACACGACCGGGCCCGAAGGGCTCTGCAGTACGGCATAGCCGTGTGCGTATGTGCAGGGTCGATCATCTTTGTCATCTGCCAGTTTGCGGCGGAACAGATTGTCGGCGTGTTTGTGGTCAATGAGCCGGAAGTGGTGCGTCTGGGAGGACAGTATCTGCGCTCTTATTCCATCGACTGCGCGGTGGCGGGCGTTCAATTCTGCTTCAGCGGTTTTTTCAGCGCATACGGAAGATCCATGTACTCGTTTTTCCACAATATCACGTCGATCGCACTGGTGCGGATCCCGGGCGCCTATCTGGCTTCCGTGCTGTTTCCGGCGACGCTGTATCCGATGGGACTGGCGGCTCCTATGGGCTCTCTCTTGTCCTGTGTCATCTGCTGGTTTTTGTACAAGAGGCTTCAGCGTTCACTTGGCCCGCAGGAAGAGGATCCGGATATTCTCCAAGGAGAGGATCGCAAAGCAGACTGACGGGGCAAAACAGAAACACCGGTAATATAAACGATTAGAAAACAGGATCGAGGGCAAATCTGAGATGAATACACATGACGGCGTAAATACCCATACACATGACGGCAGGCATTTCCACGAGCACGAAGGCGGACATGTTCACGAGCACGAAGGCGGACATGTTCACGAGCACGAACATGCACATCATGGAAAGCACAGCCATACCCACGACCCGAAAGAGGTCCGTGCGATCGTCAACAGGCTCAAGCGCTCCATCGGACACCTCGACAAGGTGCGCCGCATGGTGGAGGACGGAGAGGACTGCGCGGAGGTGCTGATCCAGCTCTCGGCGGTGAAGTCGGAGATCAACAATACGGGAAAGCTCATCCTCAAACAGCATATGGAGCACTGTATTGTAGAGGCGGTCAGAGAGAACGACCAGACCTCGATCGATAAAATGAACGAAGCAATCGACAGATTCATGAAATGATGAGAGGTACAAAAGATGGAGAACATGCAGAAAAAGTATCAGATCGACACACCGGAAAACCGCCGTTTCTTAAGAGACAATGCAGAAAATCTCCTGCAGTTCGGGCATCGGTTCCCGTCGCCGGGCGGAGGCTCCTACTACCTTGGAGATGACGGAACGCCCTGGAAGGACAGAAGCCGCGAGACGTGGATCACATCCCGCATGTGCCATGTCTACAGCCTCGGGTCATTTCTCGGACACCCGGGCAGTGAGGAACTGGCCGATGCCGCACTCAAAGGACTCAGGGGAGAGCTGCATGATTCCGTGAACGGAGGCTGGTACAGCGGAAGAACGGCGGATGGCGATATTTTGCCAGGCAAACAGTGCTATGCGCACGCGTTTGTGATCCTGGCGGCATCCAGCGCGGTGCTGGCCGGCCGCCCCGGCGCACAGGAGCTCCTTGACGAAGCGATCGCACTTTATGACAAGCGCTTCTGGAACGAAGAAGAGGGCCTTTCCTGTGATACGTGGAATACGGAGTTCACCGTATTGGACGACTACCGCGGACTCAACGCCAATATGCATACTGTGGAGGCTTTCCTTGCTGCGGCGGATGTGACAGGCGAGGAAAAATTCAGAGTCAGGGCGGGAAGGATCATCGACCGTGTCCTCGGATGGGCATCCGACAACAATTGGAGGATCCCGGAACACTACAGCAGTGACTGGGTACCGGATCTTGACTGCAACAGGGACAAACCGGACGACCAGTTCAAACCCTACGGAGCAACGCCGGGCCACGGGATCGAGTGGTCGCGCCTGATCACGCAGTGGGCCCTGTCCACATTCGGAAGTGACAAAGAGAAGAGCGCGAAATATATCGATGCGGCACAGGAGCTGTTTAACCGCGCCATAGGCGACGGATGGAATGCAGACGGTGCGCCCGGCATCGTGTATACCACAGACTGGGAGGGCAAGCCTGTCGTGCATGACCGCATGCACTGGACGCTGGCGGAAGCCATCAATTCGTCGGCCTGCCTCTGGCATGTGACGGGAAAAGAGGAGTACGCGCAGAAATATGCTGCTTTTATGCAGTACCTGGATGAGAAGGTCATGGATCACGTAAACGGATCCTGGTTCCACCAGCTCGACAGGAACAATCATGTGCTGAATACGGTATGGCCGGGCAAATCCGACCTTTATCATGCGCTGCAGTCGATGCTGATCCCGTACTATGCGGCGGATCTGTCCATAGCACCTGCGGTCAAACAGGGAAAGTATGAATGAAGAAAGAGAAACAGAACCAGCAAAACAGCACTGCCGGAAACAGAGCCGTGCAGAGCGGCATGGAGGAATACCCTGCCGCAAAGGGACAGCCTGACGAGCAGATCTCGGAACAGGAGTTAAGAGCGCAGAGGGCTGCCAGAAAAAAGAAAAGAGCGGAGGCCAAAAGGAAGAGGGAAAAGCAGATCCGGATGAGGAAGCGCATTCTCGTGTTCCTGTTCGTGGCAGCCGGTCTGGCGATCGCCTTTTTCGCGGTCAGGATCCACAGAAGGAATGTGAAGGAGCGGGAAGCGGCGCTGGAAGAAGCGAAGCGGATCGAAGAGGAGCAGGCCGCGCTGGAGGCATCGAGAAAGAAAGCCGAAGAAGAGGCCGCATTGGAGGCGTCGAGGAAGAAAGCCGAAGAGGAACAGGCCGCGCTCGAAAACGCACAGAAAGAAGAAGACAAAAAAGCGGAGGAAGCTGCCAAGGAAGAGGCGAAAAAGGAAGAGGCGAAAAAGGATTACAGTTTCAGGAATCAGAAGGCCGGCTCAGAAGTCCCGGAGGAGACCCAGAGCGAGTATGCCGTCCTGGTGAATCTGGATGACGGCACGGTCGTCGCCGGCAGAAACCATGAGACGCCTATGAATCCCGCATCCATGACCAAGATCCTCACACTCCTTGTGGCAGCGGAAAATATAGACGAATCCAAACTGGACACGGATACCTATGAGATCAGCGAAGAGATCAAGGGCTATGCGTGGACCAACCAGATGAGCCAGGTGGGCTGGGAGGCAGGCAATACACCTACGATCCGAAGCCTTATGTACGGCACGATCCTCCCCTCGGGGGCGGATGCCGCGATGGCGCTGGCGGAGTACACGGCGGGTTCTCAAGAGGACTTCGTCGAGCTCATGAATAAGAAACTGGAGGAGCTCGGAATCTCCGACACGGCCCATTTCACGAACGTGGTCGGCGAGTTCGGGGATGACCACTACTGCTCCGCGCTGGATATGGCGACGATCCTGTGGGCCGCCACTGACAATGAGCTGTGCAGGGAGATCCTCTCCTGTCATTACTATGACCTTCCGCCGCTGGAAGGCGAGGAGAGCGGATTCGGTATATCCAACTGGTTCCTGAGGCGGATCGAAGACCGGGATACTCACGGAACGGTGGTCTGCGGAAAGACCGGCTATACTTCGGAGGCGGGCAACTGCGCCGCCAGTTATCAGGAATCGGACGACGGAGGGCGTTATATCTGCGTCACGGCCGATGCGCCCGGGGTATGGACCTGTATCGACGATCACGTGCTCCTGTATGAGACTTACACGGAATAAGGCAGAATCATCATTCATCCGGTGTTTTGCCGCTTTGGCATAGGGGGTAAAAATGGACGGAAACCACGGACCTGACAGAAAAAACCTGATAGGAGGCGCGCTGCTTCTGGCTGCTCTTGCGATCGCGGCGGCGGGAGCCCTGATCAGCCTGCGGACCGGCTCCTCCGACGTGTTCATGTGGATGAGCATCCCTGCGGCGATCCTGATCGTATCAGGAGGAGTCGTGATCAGCGGGAGAGCGCTGCCGGGCGCGGACCGGCTTCTTCTGCCTGAAGGGGAGTGCACGGTCACGGCGGAAGTTTTGGGAGTCACCCGGAATCTTCGGACCAAAGGAGAGAAGACGGAATACTACATCGTCTGCCGCTGCAAAGATCCGCGGACCGGCAGGGAGGAGACGTTCAGCAGCAGACCGCTGGACACTTATCCGGGCAAAGAAGTGATCGGCAAAAAGGTCGAAGTGCATCTGGATACCCGCGAAAAGGGCAATTATACAGTTGATATTGATCCATTACTGAGAGAAGTTGAGGCAGAAAGGGAGAAGATGTCCAATGAGCAGGCAGACTGAGTGTATCGAGAGATTGATCCAAAAGGCAGAAGCAGATGAAACGGTCTACATCACAGATGTCAGAGAGGCGTTTGACCGGTGCGGAGAGCGCGCATTTCATATTCATGCTGTTTTGTACGAGGGTGAAAGAGAACGGTTTCCGCTCTCACTCCCTGAGTGGGAAAATGACAGGCAGAGAACCTTCACGGCGGAATATGTCAGGGCTTTTCTGTACAATCTTCTCTCGACGCTCGGCGCACTCCGGATCGAGATTTATCTAGACACCGCAGACAGAGAACTTGTTTCTCTGGCAGAAGGGCTGGAAGAAGACTTCCAGGTAAACTGCAGCAAAGAGCAGCGCACAGGCTACGGCAAAAGTCTGAATGTCAACGAGAGGACCATAAAAGCGCTCAAGGGAGACCGCGACAAATTCTCCATCAGGATCAGAGACATCGCGGAAGAAGAGATCCCCGCTGCTGCGGCAGCAGAGTGTGCATCCGGCAGCGCTGTATTTGCCGGACTGCCCGCCACCGCAGCCGGGAGTTTCCTTTTGGGCATCGATGTCGGGGGAACGGACGTCAAGTTTGCGGTCAGCCGCAGAGGAAAGCTTGTCCACTTTGAGGAACTGGACTGGGCACCGGCATCTTTTCAGGAGGTCTCACTCCTCACGCAGCCGGTCATGGAGGCGGCAGACCGCCTCATGAAACAGTTCGGAGAGGGCGAAAAGTGGGATGCGATCGGCCTTAGCTGGCCCGACGTCATCATCCGGAATATGATCGTAGGCGGCGAGACCACCAAGACCAAGGGTCTTCGGGAGAACACCGAACGGGACTATGAGGAGCAGTTTGCGGAGCTCACGGGACTCTGCGGGCGGCTGAGGGACTATGTCAGAGAGGGCGGCGCCGTCATGTGCACCAACGACGGGGTGATGGCGGCTTTTACGGACGCCGTGGAGATGGCGGCAGCCGGAGAGGACGTGTCCAAGGGCTTTTTCGCCTACAGCCTCGGTACAGAACTGGGGACAGGGTGGATCAGGGCGGACGGCTCCGTTCCGGAAATTCCTCTGGAAGTGTATAACTGCATCATCGACCTGGGCAGCCGGAAGGCACGCACATATCAGCCGGAAGATGTCCGAAGCTGCCGCAATGTCAACACGCTCCTTCCCGGAAGCCTCCAGAAATACACGGGACAGTCCGGGGTATTCAGGCTTGCCGTGAAGCAGCTGCCGGATCAGGAGCCGGCGCTGTACAGGGAGGCGCTTGAGAGAGGACTGTTCGAAATACAGGAGGAGGGTTCGCTGATCATCGTTCCGACCGAACCTGAGGACAAGCGCAAAGAGTGCCTGGAGTTTTTCATGGAGAAGGCGGCCCTAGGGGAGAGCAGAGTATGCCGCGATATTTTCCGCACGATCGGAGAGTATATCGCGGTCACATGGGCGGAAAATGAGTATATGCTCCATCCGATGGCCAGGGAGAGAACGCTGTTCGGGCGGCTGGTCAAACGCAGGGAATGCTTTGAACTGATCAGGGAGGGCGCAGTGAGGAAGGAACCTTCTCTGGTGCTCAGGAACGCGGATTCCGATCTGGCAGTCACCCCGCTCATGAAGCAGCTGGCGGAAGACCCTGTGTATACCGTGGCGCAGTTCGCCCAGGCTGTGGGCGCGCTGTATTTTGGCTGTCTTGGCTTGAGCGGAAGATAGAATTACACAGAAATTCCATTGAATGAAGACGGAATTCCAGAATCGGGAGGTCGGACCGGAATGATCGATTTGCGGGAACTGCGCAAATACAGCTATTGCAGCGTCAATATCGTACTGGCACTTATACACGCCGCAGTGTTTGCGGCGTGTCTTCTGTTCGGTGACCGGCTCTATCCGGCCTGGCGCTGCGGGACAGTACAGGTGATTGAGGGCAGAGAATACTACAGGCTCCTCACTTCCATATTCCTGCATTCCGGGATCTCTCATCTGGGAAGCAATCTCCTGGTGCAGGTCCTCATGGGAAATGCGGTGGAGAGGAATCTGGGGCATGTCAAATATCTGGTCCTGTACCTGGTCTCCGGTGTGTGCGGAAATATCGTATCCGTGCTCTATGACAGTTTGCAGGGCGTGAATACATATTCCGTCGGCTCGAGCGGCGCCGTATTCGGCGTGATGGGCGCACTGATCCTTCTCATTATAAAGGGCAGAAAAAAACTGCAAAGCGGCTCTTCGTTGATCTACAGAGCGGCATTTGCAGTCTTTTATGCAGTCTACAGCGGGTTTAAGAACCCGTATACGGATAACGCGGCGCATGTGGGAGGCCTCGTATCCGGAATTCTTCTGGGACTCGTCTTCATGCTCGGTATGGATGACGTGGACCTGAGGGATCTGCGGTGAAGATGGACCGTTCCCTTTGTTTTAGTTATTTTCTCTTTTGGTCTGCAGAATGCGGATCCCGTTCACTTCCAGCTCATCGACGACGGGGATCAGCAGATACTCCATTCCGTCGATGACGCGGGTCTTCAACATATCGGCCATATCGGATTTGACGCTGATCTTCATGGAGGGAGACTTGACCTCCAGTTTTCCGGTATCGATCAGGTTCTCCGCCATGAGGGGCACGCCTTCTCCCACCGCCTCATCGTAAGCCGCGTCAAAATCGCTCAGGACGGACTGGTCTGCGCCGTTCTCATACAGAAGGCGGCGGATCTCTCCCTTTTCGAGCTGCACAGGTTCTCCGGTATCTTTGTTCTGTTCTATGATCTCGCTGACGGCATCATTGATGTTCTTGACATTCTGAAAATCACAGTTTCTCCCCAGTGTCTGCTCCACCATGGACTTGAAGAGTTCTTTCTGGTCGGTCTCCGGGATCGGGAGCACGCAGCCCAAAAGGTCTGCGCTGATCTCCTCGTGCCGCTCATCTTCTTTGCGGCAGTAGTAGAGGAGACTGTGAATGTCGGGCTGCCGGTCATTAAAGGCGGGGAAGAGGAAGCCGCAGACAGGCTTCTGGACAGCCCAGTCCGTGTGGCGGTCCAGGAAGGTACACGCTTCCTCGTCGTAACAGAGCCCTTCCTTCATCAGGGTGACCGGGCAGATACAGCACAGAAGGAAAGAGTAGACGTAGTCAGACGCGTCCTCCATCTCCATGTGGTCGGAGCCTCTGGCGGGAATGTCGTATACGCCGTTTATGAGCAGGATCAGATATTTGGTCTCGCAGTGGAAATGCTCCACGATCTTCTCGAAGAAATCGGTCAAAAGAGCGTCGTCCTTGAGCTCTGACTGCGCAAGGCGAAGAAGAGACTGCTGACGGCCTCCTTCCAGTTCTTCTGCCAGCGGGAATTCCATATTAAAAAGGTTCCGGCCGGGCTTGCCGGACATGGAGCCGCGCAGGATCTCGCAGTATTTTTCCAAAGATTCCTTCTCCATGGCGGCGATGGAATCATGCAGTTCGCGTATGACTTCGCCCTCTTCGTTGACATAACAGCCGCGGATCCGGGCAATACAGCTGTCGGGTTTGATCAGTTTCCTTATCTCACTGATTGCTTTTTTATCCATTTGAACCTCACTTTGCATGACCGGAAAGCGCGCAGCGGCGCGGCCGGCCTCATTATTTTGGCCGCACACGCACAAAAATCGGGTTCGTGAGCGGCAAAAATCAATATACTACATATTTTGTTGTTTCGCCAGTGGTCGGTTCATGGTATAATACGTATTTAGATTGAGTTTTGCGCAGAGCGCATAGAATTGGGAGGAAATGACCTATGGAAACTAATGGAAATCGCAATGACGCCAATTGGGACGCTTTTGAGGAGATGATGGAGAAGAAAGTCGCCTTCACAGTTCCGATCGATGAGAGCGTCAAGGCAGGCGTCGTGGCTTCGCTCAAAGGTGTCAGGGC
>ODAI013939066.1_pt1 | contig 19080 bp, 15 predicted proteins | sample 1539321 | NCBI WGS metagenome assembly ODAI01 (sample SAMN02144231, study PRJEB22623) | gut metagenome | biome: sheep rumen | host: Ovis aries | place: New Zealand
AGGCTTCAGTAGTACTGGTGTATCCAGGTGCTACTGCACATGAGGTGGAACTGAAAGCAGTACAGGTAATGGAGGATGAGCTGCGTACGCTTGCAGACGTGAAGGAACTGAATTCGGAATGCAGGCCTGGTATGGCAGTAATCGGTGTTAAGTTCCTGGATAAGGTAAAAATGGCAGAAATGGAACAGCATTTCGACCAGTTGCGCCGTAAGGCAAACGATGTCAAGTCCAAACTGCCCCAGGGATGCTATGCTCCCATCGTAATAGATGACATGCTGGATGTATATGGCTTGTTTTACGCTTTCATGGGTGACGGGTACAGCTATGCCGAGATGGAAAAATATGCCAAGCTGGTACGACGTGAACTACTCACCGTAAAGGGGGTGAAGCGCATTAATATCATAGGCACACGCCCAGAAGTCATCAACATAATCATCGACAAAGAGAAGCTGGCTCGTTCGGGTATGCTGCCCACTCAGGTTATGCTTGGTCTAAAGAATGCCGGCAAGACGGTAAGTGCCGGAAATTATGAAAACGGGGATGACCGTCTGCAACTGCGTGTAAATAACGAGTTGGAGGATGAAGAGGATATTGCAAACCTGAATATCCGCTTCGTAGGCGGCAAGATTATCCGTCTTGGTGATATCGCCACTGTAGAGCGCAGTTACAAGGAACCACAGACGGGAGGCTTCTTTGTTGATGGAAAGCCCTCGCTGGGTATATGTATCACACTGAGCGATGATGCCATTGTTCCTGATGTGGGCAAGGCCGTTGACAAAAAGCTTGCCGAGGTCATGGAGCGTGTCCCCGTCGGTTTCAAGACAGACAAGATATTCTTCCAGGCCGACCAGGTAAACAATGCCGTAAACGGATTCCTTATCAATCTTCTGGAATCAGTACTGATTGTGATTGTAGTTCTTATGTTCACATACGGATTTCGTGGAGGTATGATTATCGGTACAAGCCTGGTACTCGCCATATTCGTTTCGTTCCCAATCTTGCTTCTGGCAGGCAGTACACTGCAGCGTATCTCACTGGGTGCATTCATCGTGGCAATGGGTATGCTGGTTGACAATGCCATCGTAGTGATGGACGGAATACTGGTTGACAGGAAACGCGGACTTGGACCCAAATCCTATCTGTACAATATAGTTAACAACACAGCGCTGCCTATGCTGGGAGCAACCGTTATTGCGGTACTGACGTTCTTCCCTACATATATTGCAAAGAGTACTGCCGGCGAATACTGTCGCGACCTATTCCTGGTATTGTGCATATCGCTGTTGGCATCATGGATTATGGCTATGGTGCAGGTTCCATCGTGCGTTGTAGCGTGGATGCCGTTGCGTCCCAAAGAAAAGTCCGGTGACGGAGAGGTCAAGGATACTAAGTTGCAGGCTTTCATCCGCTGGCTTATTAGCAGACTTATCAATTTCCGATATACAACCATCGGTGTTATGGTTGCGTTGCTGATTTTGTGCGGATTTGGATTCTTTAAGGTCAAGCAAGTATTCTTCCCAGATTTTGACTACGGCCAGTTTGTCATAGAATATTATCTTCCAGACCAGACCAGTCCTGACCGTGTGCGTGAGGACCTGATGAATATTACGGAAACATTGCTAAAGAACGAGAAGATAGACCGCGTAACATCAGCCATGGGGTCTTCACCGACACGCTATAGCTTTGTACGTCCCATGAACAGTGGCGGCAACCATTATGGCGAGATGATTGTTGACTGCAAGGATTTCAAGACAATGAAGGCTGTTATCAAGGAAATACGCCCAAAGTTACGTGCCGCATATCCCGATGCATATATACGATTCCGTAATTATAACTTCAGTATAAATACGACCCACACTGTCGAGGTTGCCTTCCAGGGACCTGACCCCGAGGTACTGAGGGAACTGTCGCATAAGGCAGAGGCACTAATGCGCAAATCAAAGTATGCGGATGCGTACTCGGTACAGAACAACTGGCAACCCAAGGGCAAGTCAATCGTGACCAACTATATCCAGACAGATGCTCTGCGAAGCGGACTGAACCGCGGAGACGTTGCCAATGCCCTGCTTGCTGCAACAGATGGTATGCCAGTAGGTATAATCAGCGACCAGGACAAGTCAGTCATCGTCCAGATGCAGGTTCGCAACGAGGACGGCTCAAAGATACAAAACATATCAACCATACCTGTATGGAGTACCTTGAATCTGCACGTAACAGCAGATGACTTCAAACGTTTGTTGATGGGACTCACTACCCTCGAGGAACTGGAAAGCCGACTGACCAACAGCATTCCGCTGAGTACTGTCAACAGCGATATACACATGGAGTGGGAAGAGGATTATATTTTCCGCCGCAACGGTCAGCGTACAATCGAGGCTGAGTGTGACCCTAATCCGGATCTGGATGATGCAACACCCAAGAAAGTGGTAGCAGACATAAAGGAAGCTGTCGAGGCTATACCTCTGCCACAAGGCTACTCTATGTCATGGGAGGGTGAAGGAAAGAATTCGGCAAGTGCTGCAGGTTCTATTCTGGGGTTGTTCCCAATGACTTTTGTATTTATCCTTCTCATCATGCTCCTGTTGTTCAACAGCTGGAAGCAGGTGCTGATAGTAGTATTCTGTCTGCCGTTCGTCCTGGTCGGCATCGTACCCTCACTACTGATATTAGGGACACCATTTACCTTCATAGCAATACTGGGTGCAATGGGTCTCGTAGGTATGATGATTAAAAACGGTATTGTGTTGATAGACGAGATTAACAGATTACGTAATGAAGAGAAGCTTCCTGCATACAGTGCCGTTGTTAATGCCACAGTAAGCCGTACCAGCCCCGTTATAATGGCATCTCTTACCACTGTGATGGGTATGGCTCCGCTTGTTACTGACCCGATGTACGGCTCCATGGCGGTATGTATCATGGGCGGTCTGACAATGGGAACGCTGATTATCCTGGTATTCCTGCCAATTCTTTACTCTACAATTTATAAGGTAAAGAAGACAGAATAATAGAAAAACCTGTCTGCCCCCGTGAATAGGAAGGAACCAGACAGGCCAATCTAACGTAAATAATGAAAGAAATGAAGAAATCAATATTATCACTGATACTGTTTATCTGCTGTTCCCAGGCGTTCAGTCAGGAAACCACCTCCCTACCTCTCTCCCTGCAAGAATGTCGAAAGATGGCTCTCGACAATAACGAGCAGGTCATGACTGCCAATAATGCAGTGGAGAAGGCTAAACTGGACCGCCAGATTGCCTTTGCACAATATTTGCCAAAAGTGGATGGTTCATTTACAATGATGCACATGCAGGATCAAGACCTACTGCAAATAAGTAATGTACTGGGGGTATCACTGCAGACCCGAGGTGCTTTTCTGGCCGGAGTCAACGTTACACTTCCGCTGTATGTTGGCGGACAAATCAAGGCTGCCAACAATCTGGCTCGCATCGGTCAGACAGTAAGCGAGGAACAGCGTCGTAAAATACGCATGCAGGTTATTGCAGATGTTGATAATGCCTACTATACACTTATCGCAGTACGATCAAAGGTTCAGATGCTGGAAGCATACGCAAGACAAATGCAGGGACTTTACGACCAGGTTAAGCTCGCCAAGGATGTCCAGATGGCAACCGAGAATGACCTGTTGCGCGTATCTACCAAACAGAACGAAGTCAGCTACCAGTTGCAGAAGGCACGCAATGGCGAACAATTGTGCGGCCTGGCTCTCGCAAACATTATAGGTACGGATTTGGGGCAGACTATAATCCCGACAGACACCGTTTTCAATTCAGAATCCACAATTCGGGACATACAATTATCCGAAGATTTCTCAACTCGTCCCGACCTGCTTTTGTTGCAGCAACAAGTCAATGTAAACGAACAATTGGTAAAGAAAGAACGTTCTAACTATCTGCCTAAAGTAGTAATTGTCGGAAATTATTCATACCATAGCAATCTGAAGCTAGTAGGTGAACTGAACCTGCCAAGCCGCACAATCGATTATAATCATACATTCAAGGGAGGAAGTCCACATGCACTGTTCTCCCTGAGATTGCCTATCTTCCATTGGGGAGCGGAGATTAAGAAGGTAAAGAAGGCGAAACTGAGTCTTAACGATTCAAAACTGCAGTTACAACAGATGGAGCGCAGCATGCGTGTCGAAGTGCACCGAGCTGTACAGAATGTTACCGATGGAGAACGTATGGTCGAAACTGCAATAGTTGGCAGAGAGCAGGCAGACGAGAACCTGCGTGTCATGCGAGAGAAATTTGACAACCAGTTGTGTACCATGACAGACCTGCTTGATGCACAGTCACAGTGGCAACAGGCCCGCAGTAATCTGATTGAGTCACAGACACAGCTGAAAATTTACGAGACTGAATACCTGCGTGTAACAGGACGTCTTGAATAAACACATATTAACCTAACATATCTTAGCAAAATGGGAAAGATTAAAACTATCGGTATCCTGACATCAGGCGGTGATTCTCCCGGTATGAACGCTGCAATTCGCGCTGTGACACGCGCCGGCATATACAATGGTTTCAACATAAAGGCCATATATCGTGGTTTCGATGGTCTCATCAACGATGAGATAAAGGGTTTTACCACCGAGGATGTTAGCGGTATCATCACCAGGGGCGGTACTATCCTGAAAAGTGCCCGAAGCAAGGATTTCATGACCATTGAAGGAAGACAGAAAGCATACGAGACCTGTCTGAAGGAAGAGATTGATGCCCTGATTGTCATTGGCGGCAACGGCTCATTGACTGGTGCCCGCGAATTTGCCATGGAACACGATTTCACATGCATCGGACTACCTGGCACTATAGATAACGATCTTTACGGCACGGATGCTACCATCGGTTATGACACAACCATGAACACAATCATGGAATGTGTGGACCGCATTCGCGACACTGCAAATTCGCACGAGCGCATCTTCTTTGTCGAGGTAATGGGACGAGATGCCGGATTCCTGGCCCAAAACTGCGCCATTGCATGCGGTGCCGAAGCAGCTATTGTACCCGAGGAAACAACTGATGTTGACCAGTTAGCAGCATTTATGGAACGTGGCATACGCAAGTCCAAGAAATCATGCATCGTTATCGTATCTGAGAGTCCCAAGTGCGGTGCCCTGTACTATGCCGACCGCGTAAGACAGGAGTTCCCCGAGTTTGACGTTCGCGTATCCATCCTGGGGCACCTGCAACGTGGCGGCAGTCCGTCAGCACGCGACCGCATACTGGCCAGTTGTATGGGTGTCGGTGCCGTCGAGGCAATCATACAAGGTCAGCGCAACATCATGATAGGCATTCGCAACAGCGACATTGTATATGTACCCTTCAGCGAGTGCATCCGCACGGACAAGGTATTTGACAAACGCCTGATTACGGTACTTGACGAGCTAAGCATCTGATTAATATCTTATTAATATCTGAAAAACATGGACAAAGCACTATGGTTTGACAAAGTACGAATCTATCATCTGCTGATTGACAGATTCAACGGAGGCTGGCAGAAGCCCCCAAAGAGTGAGAATGTTTTCTGCGGAGGAAACCTGCAAGGTGTTATTGAAAAACTAGACTATATCAAGGACCTCGGCTTCACGGCCATAATGCTTTCGCCTATTTTCAAGTCAGCGAACTATCACGGGTATCATACCCTCAGTTTTGAAAATGTCGATCCTCACTTCGGAACTTGGCAAGATTATCAGCAGTTGCTTGACATAGCACATGCCAAAGGGTTGCGTATTATCTGCGATTTTGTTCCCAACCATTGCTGGTATCAGGCACCCGTTTTCGTGCAGTCGCTCCTGAAGAACGGTTCTAAGAACCGTGACTGGTTCTTCTACCCGAAGGAGGGCAGTGACGAGTTTGTGTCGTTCCTAGGCTTCGGCGATTTACCCAAGTTCAACCTGACCAATCCCGAAGTTGTCAGCTACATGATAGAGAAAGCCGAAAAACTTGCCCATATGGGAGTTGACGCCTTCCGCATCGATCATGCGCTGGGTCAGCCGCACAGTTTCCTGAAAAAACTGCGTGACAGGCTACAGGAGATTCGCAGTGACATCGTCGTATTCGGAGAGGTGTGGGCATTCGGTATCAGACCGCAGTTGGCAAGCCAGCTCTATTTCAAAACAGATGCCAGATTGCAGGAATTCCTAGCGCAGGACACCAAACCCTTTAACCAGGACAACCTTCAGGCGGATTATACTGATACGCTGGACGGTGTACTGGACTTTGCCTATCGAGACATACTTCTTGAGGAAATACATGCAGGCAGAGGTATCAAGGGCAATAAGATTCTGCGCAGCAAGATTGCCGAACACTTTGCCAAGTACCCGGACAGTTTCAAGTTAATATTGTTCCTGGACAATCACGACACCGACAGATTCTTGTTTGACTGTCACGATGACGTAAACCTACTGCAGGAAGCAATTGATCTGACGATGGAATTGTCACGCCCCTTCTCCTTCCTGTACGGTACCGAACAACGGATGAGCAACAATCCCACAATATTCAACGCTGAGCCATACGCTGACCTGCGTGTGCGCAACTGCATGGACTGGACGTTATGACTGAAACATATAAAATAGACAGGGCGCTGGATTCATTCAATTACCAGCAAGTACAAAGCGAAATTCTGGAAATTCTGGAAAAAGGCAGTGACGTAATAATTGACATGACCACATGCAACTACGTTTCCAGTACAGGTCTGCGCGTATTGCTCTATTCCAAGAAAGTGGCTGCGGCAAAAGGACTGAAAATCTGCCTGACCGGAATCAGTGACGAGGTGAAAGACATTATGAATGTCACGGGTTTTATCAATTTCTTTGACTATGCTTAGGGTTGACCTGTTTCCAACACACGAATATAAGGGACTAAAGTTGCGTGCAGGCAGACCATATCCGTTTGGAGCAATGGTTGTCGGTAATATGGTTAACTTCTCTGTTTATTCCCGCTATGCCACCGATTGTACACTGGTACTCTTTCACAATCGCGAAGAGAAACCGTTCGTAGAAATTCCGTTCTTTAAGGAGTTCAGGTTAGGCAATGTATTCTCGATGATAATCTTTGACCTGGATTATGAAAACATCGAATATGGTTTCCGTATGGACGGTCCTTTCAATCCAAAAGAAGGTCACCGTTTTGACCGGTCAAAAATACTACTTGATCCGTACGCAAAACTTATTGTGGGACGTGACGTATGGGGAGAGCAACCCAACTGGGACAGCCTGTACCAGTATCGTGCCCGTGTGGTACTCGATGATTTTGACTGGGAAGACGACCTCCCATTGGAAACACCGGTAAACGACCTTATCGTGTACGAGATGCACGTACGTAATTTCACCTGCGGTGCTGCATCAGGGGTCAGACACCAGGGAACATTTGCAGGAATAATCGAAAAGATACCCTATCTGAAAGAACTGGGCGTGAATTGTGTGGAACTGATGCCCATACACGAGTTTGACGAGTTTGAGAACAACCGCATCTCACCCATCGACGGACGTCAGTTATACAATCTGTGGGGCTACAGCAACGTGGGGTTCTTTGCACCCAAGGCAGCCTATGCAGCATCCGGCAGGTATGCAATGCAGGTGGATGAACTGAAGAACATGGTCAAACACCTGCACAGGAACGGTATAGAGATTATACTCGACGTGGTATTCAACCATACTGCTGAGGGTAACGAGCAGGGCCCATATATCTCATATCGCGGCATAGACAACAAAACCTACTACATGCTGACGCCAGACGGCCATTACTACAATTTCAGCGGGTGTGGCAACACAATGAACTGCAACAACCCCAATGTGCGTGACATGATTGTCGAGAGTCTGCGCTATTGGGTGACCAACTATCACATAGACGGGTTCCGCTTTGATCTGGCAGCCATCCTGGGGCGTGACCAGAACGGCAATCCCATGTCAAATCCACCATTGCTTGAATCGTTGGCACACGACCCCATCCTGGGCAAGACAAAACTAATAGCCGAGGCCTGGGATGCAGGCGGTCTGTATCAAGTAGGTTCGTTCCCCTCATGGGGACGCTGGGCAGAGTGGAACGGAAAGTTCCGCGACAGTATGCGCCGATTCCTGAAGAGCGACGAACAAGTTCTCGCTGAAGTGAAGGAACGCATAATAGGCTCACCCGACCTATACGCCTCCCAGGGACGCGGCATTAAAGCCAGTGTGAATTTCATCACGGCACACGACGGTTTCACAATGATGGACCTCGTATCATACAACGACAAGCATAACGAAGCCAACGGCGAGAACAATCGCGATGGAGAAAACCACAACAACAGTTGGAATTGCGGCTACGAGGGAGAAAGCGACAATCCAGACATCATCTGTTTGCGTCACAAGCAGGTGAAGAATGCCATTACGATGCTGATGGTAAGCCAAGGCATACCCATGATACTCTCTGGCGACGAGATGGGTAACTCACAACAAGGCAACAACAACGCATATTGTCAGGACAACGAAATTGCCTGGCTTGACTGGAACAACCTGAAGAAGAACGCCGACATATTCCGCTATTTCAAGAAGATTATCAAGTTCCGCCATATGCACAAGGTGCTTCGCTACGAGGATCACCTCAGCCACCAAGATTACCTTGGCTACGGCTACCCCGACTTTTCATGGCACGGAGAGAAATCATGGCATCCCGAATGCGAGCACAACAATCTTACACTTGCGTTTATGCTCAACGGTCAATATGCTTCGACCGACGGACAACCCGATGACTTCATCTATGCTGCCATGAACATGCACTGGGAGATGCACGGATTCGAGCTTCCACAATTGCCCCAAGGCAAGGCATGGTACGTCTTTGCCAACACAGACATGGAAATGCCCAATGACATTCATGAACCAGGCGAAGAACCCATTGTTGACAACCAGAACGAGGTACTTGTAGGTCCACGTTCCATAATCATACTGGTTGGAAAGAATGTATAACTCGTTGTTGGGTTCAAGGATTAATGTTCAAAGTTTAAATATATGAGCAAATTGCATTTCCAGCCAGTTAAAGGACAAGCCCGCGAGATACTGGATGCGATTCTGGAGTCGCCCGAACTTTCCTCGTGCAGTATGAATACGATTTTGTCACTGCGGCTGGCCTGCGAAGAAATTGTAATGAATGTGACGACATACGCCTATCTCCCCGAGGACGAAGGCTGGCTTGACGTACAGATTCAGAAAACAGACCGCATCACAATATGCTTTCAGGATGGCGGTGTGCCCTTCAACCCTCTGGAACAGGAAAATCCCGACACAGAGATGTCATGGAAAAATCGACGTATAGGCGGACTTGGTATCTTTATACTGCGCCGCAAGATGGATGATGTCCGCTACGTTTACGAGAATAACAGGAATATACTGACTATAGAAAAATACATATGAAAAGGAGCAAACTGTCACGCCGTATCACATGGCGCGTTTTAGGTATTATACTGTGCTTCAACATTCTGATTATAGGAGCCATACTTCTGTTCGTATTAGAAGTTTCGCTTATGAACAGCAGCATGCGCGGAAAATACGTGACCGATGGTATTGCAGGCAATCTCGAGAATATGATGTATGTAGCCAAGACGGGTACATTCAACAATCGACTTGAGGTAGAGTATAACATGGAAACACCCGAACAAGTTTTCAACTCCCTTGAGAAAATTCTGACAGTCAACACCCACCTGAAAGGATGTTTTGCTGCTTTCGAGCCCGACTACTTCAAAGGTCAGGGCCGCTGGTTCGAAGCCTACGCCTATCGCACCGACAGCACACACATCGAAATTAAACAGATAGGCTCTCCCCATCATGACTATTTCAACGGTGTATGGTACAAGAGAGGTCTGTCCCTGGCCAGGCATGACAATGGCTATCTTACAGACCTCTACTATGATGATTGTGTAAATAGTAGCATGTACTGCAGTTACGTCGTACCTCTTTTTGATCGTAAGGGTAACAAAGTCGGAGTATATGGTATCGACATCGAACTACAATGGCTTGACGAACTTATGCACGAAACAGTCAATGAAGTCAAGCAGGAATTCTTTATCGATAAAGACGATAGTATAGAAACATCCGATGACGACATCTACTTCTCAATTCAGATTCAGGACAGCCAAGGCAACAGGATTGCCGGTTCTGACTCATTAGACACCAACATCCTAAATAACAAGCAGGAAATAATATCCAAAGAACTAGGCATGTATGACCTGCTCGGCACACCATATTACATCAGCACCAGCAAGATAGGCCAGACAGACTGGACGCTGACAGTGTTCCAGCACCGCGAGATGGTTTTCTTCTGGGGAGTTGTTCTTGCAACCGTCATTCTTTTCTTCATGAGCATCGGAGGCATCGTAATCTTCTTCTTCATGTCCAGAAGCATACGCCACGCAACCAAGCCGCTGGCATTCCTGTCCAAGTCGGCACAGGAGGTAGCCAAGGGCAACTTCAACACTACCCTTCCTACTTTCAGACACAACGACGAGGTAGCTCAGTTGCGCGACTCGTTCGACACCATGCAACAGTCGCTCAGGCAGTATATCGAGGAACTGAAAGAAACCACAGCCTCCAAAGCTGCGATGATGAGCGAACTGAATGTAGCACACAGCATACAGATGTCCATGCTCCCAAAGACCTTCCCTGCGTTCCCCAACCGCAGGGACATTGACCTGTACGCCTCTCTTACACCAGCCAAAGCCGTAGGCGGAGACCTGTACGATTTCTTCATCCATGACGAGAAACTGTTCTTCTGCATCGGTGATGTCTCGGGCAAAGGCGTGCCAGCCTCGCTTGTCATGGCAGTCAGTCGGACACTGTTCCGCAATATATCTGCCCATACCGACAGACCCAGTCATATTGTAGATTCAATGAACGTCAACATCTGCGATGGCAACGATAACTGCATGTTCGTCACACTCTTTGTCGGTGTCCTGGAACTTAAGACGAGACTATTGCGCTACTGTAACGCCGGACATGATGCCCCATTCATCCAGGATGCATTGCTTCCCTGTGACTCCAACCTGCCAATAGGAGTAACCACCGATATGACATATACCGAGCAAGAGACAACAATTCCCCGAGGCGCTACCCTATTCCTCTACACCGATGGGCTGACCGAGGCAGAAAATGCCAGTCAGGAACACTTCGGGATGAAGCGAATAACGGATGTCATCACAGCATTCAGCGGTTCACCCCAGGAACTGATCGAAACAATGATAACCGCCGTACACCAGTATGTCGGAGAAACAGAACAAAGCGACGACCTGACCATGCTTGCGTTTAAGCTTAACTAATAAATGTTTAGGCATATTCTCATATTGACAAGCATCCTGCTAATATCCCCGTGGATGTTAGCAGATGAGGACCTACCCATCATAGAGGTTAAGGCAGACAGGACAATGATTTATCCCCAAAGGATGGAACTGACGGGCGAAGAATCACTGATTGATCTCCTGCAGATGTTTCCCGAACTGATGATTGCCGGTTACGAAGATGTCCTGGCGGGCTATAACCTGCGCATAGACAACTGTCCTTTCAATGGTGATACAAGACTGATTATCAACCAAATGAAAGCCCGGGATATTGAACAGATACACATCTGTGATAACGCCGGAGTGGCAAAAGGAGTTGTCGGGATGAACAAGGTCCTGGACATTAACATGAAAATGCCAGATACACTTAAAGGCTTTGTCGAAGGACAGGGAGACTTTGGCAGCGAAATGGCAGGCATAGCAACCGTCAATGCACTGTACGGTAGCAAAAGCACAGACCTCTATGCCAATGCCTCGTACCGTCATCAGTTGGGCAACAGCCAGTACCTGACGCTCCACATGACCAACAGGTTTAATAGGAGGAACAGGCTGCTGACCTATTTCACACAGCAATATCTCAATGTAATGTCCTTAGCCTCGCGCAAGATTATGGGCAGGGCCAGATATTACCACACCTTCAACGACCGGGGTACCGAGCTGCTCCTGGTCGGTTCGTACCAGTATGCCAGCGACCCCATCCTGTCCAACAAGTTGCCAATGTATATCGTCGAACTCAACACTCCCCTGTTCTGCAAGCAGCTGTCCATGCTGGTGGGTGCCGAGGGCGATTTCCTCATGACCCGTGAAAAGGACAGCCGCCGCAGTTGGAACGCCTTCAACCAAGACGTCTATCTCCAGTTCACCCTGTCCCTGCCAAAATGGAAGATGACTGTCGGTAACCGACTGATAATATTCAACTACAAGGTGATGGAAGATGCCCGCAGCCAGAGATACACCGACATCCGCGACAACGTAAATGCATGCGTCATATATACCCCCGACAAGCGAAATCAGATACAGCTGGGCTACTACCGCAAATACTATGACCCGCTCCACACAGTCCTGTTTATGGAAGCCGTCTCACTCTCCGACTGGGAATGGGCTATCACCAAGGGAGAGCTGGAAGAGCGCGATATCAACCAGGTGAAACTGGGCTATGCATACAGCAGGAAGAAACTCACCGTGCAGGCGGATGCCAGCTACTATGCCATAGAGGGAAGCGAAAACTTTACCGAACTGGCAGCATCAGCCAGCTGGAAGACAAACAGGATAAGCCTGACAGGCGGTACAAACCTGTATATAGCCAAGAGCGGGACCTATGCCGCATTCCGTCTTGCACCCACCGCATACCTGCCCCATGACTGGCAGATAGGAATGCAAATGGTTTACTATACCGCCAATTCGCCCAAACGCACGGCTACCGGCGTACCCGTTTACGGTTGCCTGTCCATTAACAAGCAGTTCGGCAAGAAATGGAATTTAGGCATAGACTGGCATGACATGATAGATCCCCTATGCAGCAAAGCCACAATCAACAGACACGCAGCCAATATCAAGCTACAATACAGATTCTGAACATAAAACGACTATAATATGACAACTATAGGACTTGACATGATACAAACAGCCGGCATAGGTTCCCTGGCTCTGTTTGTCGGTATGACATTAACCCGTAAGGTATCATTTCTGCAGAAATTCTGCATACCCTCACCCGTAAGCGGTGGCATAATATTCTCGTTGCTCACTCTCGCATTGTACACATGGTTCCATATCGAAGTATCCTTCGACAAGACACTGATGGATGTCTTTATGCTGGCATTCTTTACCTGCGTCGGATTCCAGAGTGACCTGAAAGTATTGAAACAAGGCGGCAAGCTTTTAGTAATCATGATTTCCCTGCTGATAGTAATGATAGCCATGCAGAACCTAATGCCAATGGGTATCACCCGCCTCATGGATATCGATCCCCTTGTAGGCATGGCTACCGGCAGTATATCAATGACAGGCGGACATGGTACGGCAGGAGGTTTTGCAAGCGTCCTGGAAGGAATGGGACTGAATGGCGCAGGAACAATCGGAATGGCAGCCGCAACCTTTGGACTGATTGCAGGCTCCATGCTTGGTGGTCCGCTGGCAGAGAGGATAATCCGCACAAAACTGACAGACGAACAAATGCAGCCAAAAGAAGAATACATTGACCCCGCAATGGCAGGTATCGAGAGTGACGAAGCCTCGCCCTCAGGCCGTGCAAAGCGAGTCAGTACCAACGAGCACGAATTCCAACAATACGCAAAAGCAGCCTATTGCATTCTGCTGACCATGGGAGGCGGAACCCTGCTTAGCTGGCTGTTCGCAAAGACAGGCATCACCTTCCCTACTTATTTCGGAGCACTGATTCTTGCAGCCATAGCACGCAACATAATGGGATTCATCTGTTACAAGGAAAACGGCCATAAGGTAAGTGCCGACAAACTTCTCGACATGGAACGCATCGTCAGCGTAGGCAACATCTGTCTGTCCCTTTTCCTCGGCATGGCAATGATATCACTCAAACTATGGGAACTGCAGACCCTGGCACTCCCACTCATCATCATCCTGATATCACAGGTACTCATGATGGCACTGTTCGCATACTTTGTAGCATTCCCACTATTAGGACACGATTACGATGCAGCAGTCCTGTGCTCAGGTATTTGCGGATTCGGTCTTGGTGCGACTCCCAACGCAATGGCAAACATGAGTGCCGTATGCTACAAATACCGCTATACAGTCAAGCCTTTCCTGATAGTACCGATTATAGGAGCCATGTTTGCCGACCTGATAAATACGGCAATGATAACATTCTTCCTAAATCTACTGTAGGGTCTGACTATTTCTCCCATACATCATAGTTTACTTCGTCCCTGGCCCATGATTTCCCTGCTTCTTCCTTCTGAAGCTCGGGGTTAAATACACTTTCACCCAGAGTCGATTTTCGGACAAAAGTCCGTTCCCTTAGTATCAAAACACATTCCCCATAGGAAGAAAAGTGTAAGATACTATTCATTCCCACTTAACATTTAGGGATGTGGTGCGTTATATATACAGATGATTCGGACAGAATTCGAACATACAATCCTGAATATGCGCACCAAGATGCTGCGCGTGGCAACGGACTTCTTCCACAACGAGGAGGATGCCGAGGACATCGTGCAGGAGGTCTGTGAGCGTATGCTGCGAAGGGGTTGGCGCAAGGGAGACGATGTGGAAGCCCTGCTCGTCCGAGCCACCAAGAACCTGTGCGTCAGCGTCTGGCGACGACAGCGTCTGCGAGAAACGAAGGCATTAGAAGGGATAGCAGAACCTGAGGAACGAAACAGCGCTGATACGCCTATACTGCAATGGGAACGGAAGAGCGCACTGGAGAATGCCATCCTGCGACTGCCACCCTCGGAACAAAGGCTCATACGCATGAAGGGCGACGAAATGAGTCTGGACGAAATATCAGAGCAGACAGGAATCCCGAAACGCTCGGCCAGCGCTATGCTGAGCACCGCAAGGAAAAGATTGATGAACATACTAAAAAGAAGCAACGATGATTGACAAGGAACTTATACACCAAGCCGCAGAGGACATAGACATCTTCGAGGCTGACCTGACTGCAGAGTACGAGCACCTGTGCCCTCCACGTCCACGCATCTTGCGTCTTTGGCCCCTGGCGGTAGCCGCCTGTGTGGCAGGTATCATCGCCTTCCTGCTCTGGCCAAAGGAGAACACCCCCCTCCCAACCTCCCCCATAGTTGCTGGGAAAGGTCATCCGCAGGAACGTCCCAAGGCTGATACCAAGACACAGCAGCCGCAGGCAGTTCCCGAACAGAAATCCATTGCTGCCGCGCTCAAGCCGCGATGCACAGCCAGCAAATCTCAACCTGTTCTTGGTGAGCCTCAGCCGGAAATCATATCAGATGAGCCGCAACCAACAGCAATCGCAGAGCCCGTTATCTTAGAGGAGTTATCACAGAGCGGAGAGTCTCCCATCCCAACCGACCGTCAAGCCCTCGTTAACATCTATCTTGCTGAAACAGCTCTGCAAATAGCGTACCAACTGCAAGACCAGTTAGAGGACTTACGAGTTTACTCTGCCAGTCTGGAAGGCAAAGAGACACAGCAAGCAAAACCTATCATAGCATTCTAACAATAAATATTATATCCAATCATGAAAAAGATCAAAAATATCCTATTGTTGGTGAGTATGCTGCTCGTCAACACCGCCTATGCGCAGCGCGTGCAGAACATTGAAGACTGGATGAACAGTCTCATATCCAAAGCCATTGATAATAACGTGGAAGTAACAAAGAGTTTAGGTCGTGAGCGTGATATACAAAAGGAAGGTACACCGCTAAAATGGCGGTGTGACATCTATCAGTTCTCGCTTCCTAAGAAGCTGCGCCCCCTGCTCGACGAAATGATAAAGGCTTTCGAGGCCAACGGCAACGACAATCCTAACTGCTACGGCATCAATACTTTGACAACAATAAATCCACAGAACGAAGGAAAACGCAATCTGATAATAGGCGATGACATAAACCGCTACGTTACCATCGGTGAGCAATACGGCAACTATGTAAATGTGAACATACTTGATGCTACCGACACAACAAAGACGCATCGCTACGCTTATGCACTTGAATGGAAAAAGGACTCCAAGGACAACGTTATCGCCCGATATATCGTTACCTACGCCAAGATTCCTTCTAATCCGACTTCCTCCATTGAAGTAATCAAGAAAGAAATTGACCCGAAAAAACTGAACCGTTTGGGAGATGTCCGCATCCAGGATAAGGTATCGATAAGTGGAGATTCAGCTTTTAATGTTGTACGGGAAGTTAACGGGAAGCCATTGAAAGCCATGGGAGGAACCATTAACCCAACGGTTGAAGGCTATAACACCCTGCTTATGCTCTCTGCACTGAAGAAATACTATCAGAATCACAAGAATGCAGAACTCACAGCCATCTCTATCTACAACCTCTGCAAACGCGCCAACGAGAATGGTCTTTTCAGGGATGATTCTGTGTATGAACTGGAGCAAATAATTTACAATGTAGATAAGCTGACAGAGGAAGCCAAGACCGAAACCGATCGCAAATACTTCCAAATGGCACGCGAGCAGTTGGACAAGATACTGAAATCAAGGAAATGACGTTTTCTGTTTAAGGTAAATAATTAGGTTTAACTCTGCATTTGCTCCGCCCGCCTGTGACAGGTAGGCGGAGCAAATGATATCTTAATTTCTTGCCGGTATCGGCAAAAATGGCTATATTTGCAACGGAAATTGGTTCAAAACTTGCCGATAGACGAGAAAATGGAGTATATATCAGTCATTCAGTTTGCCGAGAAATATGGCATTTCGGAGCGTACTGCCCGCAACTACTGTGCGAGCGGAAAGATTGATGGTGCTTTCCTGACAGGTAAGACGTGGAACATTCCTGCTGATGCTGTTATGCCCAGCAAAGGTGCAGGAAAAAGGAAAGTATCGCCATTGTTGCAAGCCATGAAGGAGCAAAAAGCCTCCAGGCTTAAGGGTGGTATTTATCATCGTACACAGATTGACCTCACCTATAACTCCAATCATATAGAAGGGAGTCGCTTGACTCACGAACAAACACGCTTTATCTTTGAGACCAACACAATCGGTATCAAAGACCAAACGGTTAACGTGGACGATATAATGGAAACGGTCAATCACTTCCGATGTATAGATTATATCATCGACCATGTGGAGGATCGGCTTACGGAACCATTCATCAAACAATTGCATCTACTATTGAAGATGGGAACATCGGACAGTCGGAAAGACTGGTTTGCCGTTGGCAACTACAAACGGCTACCTAACGAAGTAGGGGGACTGGAGACTACAGTGCCTGAAGAGGTGCATCGGGAAATCAAGGCTTTGCTTAGCGACTATAACTGCAGCCATAAGAAGACATTGGATGACATCCTAGATTTCCATGTGTGCTTCGAACGGATTCATCCCTTTCAGGACGGAAACGGCCGCGTGGGTCGTCTGCTGATGTTCAAGGAATGTCTGGCAAACGACATAGTCCCATTCATCATTACAGACGAACTGAAACTGTTCTACTATCGTGGTCTGCGCGAGTGGGGACACACAAATGGCTATCTGATGGATACTTGCCTGACAGCACAAGATCAATACAAATCACTACTCGATTATTTCAAAGTCACGTATAACAAATAGAATAAAAACAAACCTGTACCCCTTCTCGTCTTCCGTAATGATACCTTTTCGGGTGCAGTTTTACTCTCCTTCGTTTATCAGTTTCCATTCGCGGGGAGTGAAATCGCTGGTATCGGGTTTCCATTGGGCATCCGGCATATACCACCAGAACTGGCTGAAGTATTTCTGCAGTTTCTTGTCCTTGAACACATACCCCCTGCTAGCATATGGCAGATTGGTCAGGATGCGCCGGTACTCACGTAACTTATCAGCAGATATCATATAGCTGCCTGGCTGATAGTTGTCACTGCGGTCGTAGAAAGACCCCAACTTGAACCCCTTATAGCAAAGCTGGTCAGCCGACCCTATGGTCATATTGCCCGTAGGCTTGAAGTTCAGCGCATGCCACTCGACTATTCCGTTCCTGAGCGCAATTTCGGTAAAAAACTCGTCATACAACTTAGACTTCCTGATCTTGCCTACACCCTCCTTAACCACGAACGGTTCACAGCTGAACAGCGAGTCCTCGACAATGAAATGCTTGACAGTATTCGTCGCCTTGATACGCAAAGTGAAGTCGTCAATCTGACGGTTAGCCCATCGCATGGCGGGCATCAGGCTGTACGGAACCTCGAATGTGCGCCCTACCCCATAGCTCATACGATAGCGGTAGGTATGATGTATCGTGTTCTTGCCATGATGGAAACGTGCAACGAAATAGTATGCGTACGCAAAGTTCACCAGGCTGTCCATACTGGCATCGTACAGCATACTGTTGTTAGGCAGTTCCTCGCCGTTGCGCATCCTGACCTCGTCGTACGACTTCCACCGCCGCAGGTCAAGCGGCTGGAAATCACACTCGTCATCATATTTGGACACAACAACGGCATTCATATACGCCAGCGTCTGGCCGTTCATCACCACCGTGAAATCATGTATGTACGGATGTATGCCCTGTGGGCTGAAAGCAACATCGTCGTTGTATGGCGCAAGGGCCTCGAAACCCATAGTCACGGTTTTGTCATTGCCACGATTGTTAAGCACATACTGCACGTCAACGGTAGCATAGCCATCATCCCCCAAGCTGATGGTCAGCACCTCGCGGCTGAGCTCGACATCGGTTTCCTGAACCGGCACCAGATGGTTACCATTTACAAACAACACCCCGTCATTAGCCCAACCAAACGGTACAACAGCAAACAAAAAAGCAACAATCAATAATTTCCTCATCACAACTACCAATTATGAATTATCAATTATGAATTATCAATTATGAATTATCAATTATGAAGGCTGCGATTAAGCGAGAACAATAATAAGCTCGCTTAATTATTGTCGAGAGATAGCAGTCTCGACGCGCAGCGTCAATTACGAATTATCAATTATGAATTATGAATTACGAATTATCAATTATGAATTACGAATTATGAATTATGCATTATGCATTATGCATTATTTAATCACACAACACCATCCTCCGTTGCGAGTCATGTGAACCGGCACGACTGTGGTGCTGCCTACCCTGCTCTCCTGAC
>ODAI012994511.1_pt1 | contig 19078 bp, 21 predicted proteins | sample 1539321 | NCBI WGS metagenome assembly ODAI01 (sample SAMN02144231, study PRJEB22623) | gut metagenome | biome: sheep rumen | host: Ovis aries | place: New Zealand
GGATCTGCTTATAAAGAGGCTTGAACCTTTTTATGTATGATCTGTCGAGCTTTTCGTTCTTAGTCCGCTGGTTGTATTCGTTTATGAGCTGATTAAGCCCTTTTTGCTCTGTTCCTTCTTCGCTTATTACGCCGGATATAAAGCTGTTATATCCGTCAATATCCTTTTGCGACAACACTGAAGAATAGTAATCTATGGTTTCTGCCAGTGTGAGAGCGTCCGTATACTCACTAAATGAAACGTCAGCACTGTCCTTAACATCCATGGCTATCTTCATGTTCTCAGAATAGATATCCAGGTTTTCAATGACTCTTTCAGGCATCCATACCGAAAGGGCTGTGATCCTTGTCGTAAGGAACTTGCTAAACAGTGCAAGGCATCCCTTTGTAGCATCAATGTCCTTAAGAGCCTGTGCTTTGTCAAAGGATGTTTCGCTTGTATGAAGAACATACTCTCTTAAGCTGTCCTGTAAAAACTTTGCACTGTTTATCTGTGAAAGCCTCATTCCATCCGGAAGAGCATCTTCTACATGGCTTATTATCTCTTTTGTAAGTGCCTTTTCTTCCTTGTCTGCAGCTTTTCTATCCTTTTCTGCTTTGGCCTTATAAAGAGCTGAAAAGTCAAATATAAGGTCAGAAAGAGCTTTATCTGCCACATCCCTTATGAATGTGTCAATGACGGCCTTCATTCTGTCAAGGGACTCATAAAGCGTCTTATCGTACTCTTTATCCCCTTTTGCCTCGATAGTCTCAAGAGTCTTCCCTTGTGGTATAAGCTCCAGCCGAAGAGCTTTAGTTACATGATTTCTTTTTGTATAATCATTGTAATTTAACATAATCGCCCGATCCCTCACTTATCTACTTGCTTAAAAGTTCATCAAGAGTGTTTCCGTATGGTGCCATGAACTCATTAACAAAATCCAATACTTCAGGTAGTTCCATATATAGCTTTCTTATGGATTTCTCTGTGCTTTCCTTTGCCGTGGTAAACTCATGATTGCCGGCATTGACTTCATTGGTACATTTGATAAGTGCTGAGAGCTTGTCTGCTGCCTTTACCAGCTTTCTAAGATAGACTTCGTTCTCATCTTCCTTGTTGTAGTAAAAGATTGACTTATAGCGTTCTATCATATCATCAGGAAGATGATGGACGAGCCTGTGTTCAGCAAGTGCTTCAACATCCTTGTATGCGCTTTTAAGGTCTTTATTGAAGTATTTTACGGGTGTTGGCATATCTCCCGTGATGATCTCTGACGCATCATGGTATAAGCCTATAACTGCTGCCCTGTCAGCGTCAAGGTTCTTCCCGTATCTTGTATTTCCAAGGATACAAAGGGCATGGGCTATGATTGCCACTTCCATTGAATGTTCGCACAAGTTTTCTTCTCTTGTATTCCTCATGAGCGCCCATCTGTTAATGTACTTCATCCTTGATATAAGAGCAAAGAAATTATATCCCATTGAATGACCTCCTTTAATCAGCCTTGCCAAACTTTTCGCATATCGCCTGATAGATCAGCTCAAAATCATTAAGGCTTTCGTCAATCTCTCCCTTAAACACGCTACGGGCAAGCTCCGGATTTAATGTTATAAAGGCATTGTCCTTTGAGAACGTGAGTGACCATGCTTCAAAAGCCCTGTGTACGTTGTCACGGGTTTCTTTTAGGAGTCTCATAAGGGCATCCTTATCAAGGTCTTTAAGCTCGCTTACGTCACTAAAATGCTTTATTGAGTGGTTTCCCATAATTTATTCCCCTTTTAGTTTAACGTTCTTCGGGTATCATTTCGAAAGGAGCTGCCTGCCCTGTCTCTCACCCCTCAGGCAGTCGGCTAGTCGAATAGCCTACGTGCCATAAATAGTAATGCCTACTCATGGACAGAGGATGCAGGGTTCTTTTATGAATGCCGAACAATGGGTTTAGTTGCGTCCTTAATGGCGGCTAGGAGTTTATTAAGGTGTTTCAACATTTACCATTCTTAATAAGTAATGTTATATAAGCTGCTTTCACCGCCGCCAAAATAAAAGCAGGATATATCAGATCAGGACTCTCTTTGCATGATATAGTGTCTTTTTAATGATTCATCGCTTACATAGAACAGCTTGTCGCTCTTTCCTATGTCATAGAGCATGAGGCTCAGTATCCCACCCTTTTCGGTATCAAAGTTCTCCGTATAACAGTCATTGGCACGGTAGAAGTCGGCAAGCTGCTGCCTTGTTTCAAATACAAGCACAAGCACTTTTCTTCTCTTATCCGGTGTCATTTTGATAAACTGTGTGCTTCGGATCCATGCGCCAACATCAGATGATAAAAACTCAACATATATGTCTGCCTTATTTGACGTAAAGTGGTTTCTTAGGTTCAGCTTAAGTCCCTTTGTAAGGAATATGGCTTCTGTAAGCTCCTTGTCAAAATGGGGATTTATGAAGTATAAAAGGCTGTCCTCCAAGGCTTTCTGCTGGTCTCTGAACTTTGAAAGGATTGCATACTTTATCCTGTCGGCAACAAGGGTTGTGGGATAATAGCATATCTGGTATCCCCTTCTTATCCTTGCAAGGAATATCTCATTAGAGCCAAGGTTTCTGTAAAGGAGCTTAACCATTTCTTCAAGTCTTTCCCTTGCACAGATACTCCTTATGATATTGAGGTCTTTCATTGCATAAGGGTTTCTGTTCTGATAGACCATCTCCTTGAACTCTTTTATGAAGTCCTTGTTTACATCAACATTTCCCTTTTTAATACCAGTCTCGATACTGCCCTTTGCAGCTCCCACTTTTAGCATGAGGGATACTATGAAATTCTGATCCGGGTATCCTGTTGCATAGGCTTTATATAGATCATCAAGGTACATCTCATCCATGTACTTTATAAGGTTTGCGCATTTCTTCTCTCCGTAAGGGTGTACGGTTGTGTGTGGGCCATTCACTCCATAAGTTACATTTCTTGGTGACATTGAGAAGATTATCATTGAACTCTGCGGATAATCCATAAGTCCGTAGTTAGCATAGTTCTGCAATTTCCCCACAAGTATGTCGTTATGCTCCGTGCGAAGATCCTGCTCAACGTAAACATCAAAGAAAGGCTTTTGACCAACTGATTCATATAGCTGGCAGTATCCGTCAACCTGAAGCGCTGATGTTCTGTTGTAGTAGTTATACTGCCCGAGCAGATGCTCTCTTTGCCATGTCATGGGAAAACCAAGCATAAGGAGCTGAATGAAGTTGTATCCGATATAGTAGGTGTGGCTCTTTGCCACCTTTGAGCGGTTCTTTTTATATCTTGAAGTTAATTGCCCTTTACACAGGGAATTAGCCTGTTGATAGCCTTGTGCTGTCACATGATAAAAGAGTTTTGCGGTTCCTTCCATTTCGTCCCTTGTGTTTGCTTTTTCTACGGCTAGAAAGCCTTTTTCTACCAACGGAGCGAATACTCTTGTCGATAAATGTGTGAAAGCCGGGAATATGGGGAAAATGAGTGATACTTCCTCATTTGTCAGATAAAAACTGTATGCGCACAGAACAAGCATGGCATCCTGTATGGTCTTGCCACTAAAGGACAGTGTATCTTCGAGGTATTTTATCATACCTTCTTTTGTTGTTATGCCAAGGCTTGTGTGATTAACATAGATATCGTTATCAAGCATATTTAGCACCGATATAGTTATTTACATAGTTTTTGGTGTCTTGATTAAATTATAAGCGCAAATATATAAAATCGCAATATTTAAGCCCATGGGCTTAATGCTCATAGGCTTTTAGCGTCATTCCTTTACGGCGAACTCTCCGTCTATCTTGTATCCGATATTTAAGCAGGCAGTTTCAAGGTCTTTTCTGCTGTTTCCATCGTCTGTTACGGTTGTAAGGCTCACCTTTGTCTTTCCTCTTCCGAATACTTCCTCTGCAATGGTTACAATGTCTGCTGCCTCTTCATAGCCAAGGCTTGCATGGGCAAATATCCTGTCGATCATCAAAAGCTCTCCGTCTTTCCTTGTCCGTGCAGAGAGTGAGACTTCGTTTCCATCTATGAGGTAAATGTAGTTGTTTCCTGTGTTTGATGAAAATACAAGAACTGAACTGTCTGCATCAATATCTATGTGTGTATGCTTAAGTTCAAGACTCTTTGATTTGCTTCCTTCACTGTTTTCAATCTCTGAAATGACTTCGCTTTCAATACCTACATCTATCATCTGTGTGTATTCAAGTATCGGTTCATCTCCGTACTTATTGCTTAGTAATCTGTTCTCAATCATCTGTATTTTTGTTCCTTTCCATATATAGGTCTACAAATCCATATTTATCAAGTGGCCAGATCCTCATTGTGACTTTTCCGAGAAACCTGTCCTTATTTATATTGCCAACGAGCATAAATCGTGAGTCTTCTGAGTGGTTTCTGTTATCTCCCATGACAAAGTATTCATCTTCTCCAAGGGTGACACCAATCCTTGCTCTTCCAGGATCAAGGAGCTGTTCTGCCCCGTAGTCTTCTTCGATTACTTCATCATTGACATATATCACTCCGTTATCATCAATCCTTATGGTCTCTCCGGGAAGAGCCATTATCCTTTTGACATAGTATCCGGTATCAGATATGGGCGTTGCAAACACCACGATATCGAATCTTTCCGGGGCATGTTTTCTGTAGATGTTTTTATCTACAAGGATATGCTCTCCGTCTTCAAGTGTCGGGTACATTGAACTTCCGTCAACTATCGTGCGCATAAGGTAGAACTTTGCGATGATGAGGGCTGCAATAAAGCAGACAACCGCAATCAGGAGTGCCTTTATTGTATATGCCGTTTTTTCATTAAGGCGATCTTTCTTCATTATTTTGCTCAATCCACCTCTCGACATGCTCTTTTAGGTATTCATAGTTGTACTGTCTAGGACTTGTCTTCCCCATCTCCCAACTTTCTATTGTCCTTTTAGGGATACCAAACTCTTTGGCAAAGTCTTTTTGTGACATCCCTGTTTTCTGTCTCAGGCTCTTAAGTTCCTCCCTTAGATTGGTCTTTTTCATGAGCTTTTAAACCTGATTTCCTATTTGATTAACACCACATATTATGTGGTGGTTTATGTCTATTGATGATACCACATTTTATGTCCTTTGATAAGGTGTGTCATGATTTTTAAGCCTTGTGCCTACGATTTTTTGTATATTCATGTATCATTTAAACGCCCCTTTTAAATGATACTGTCATTTGTGCGTTTTTGCCGATTTAATTCTATAAGATTAAATATGCAAAACATATTGAACTGTCGATGTTGTGGGGCATACAATGTCTCAAATGGGATATTTATGCTGTTTTTGAGGTATCAGATGGAAATTGGTTTTATATATCCTGATATGGATATGGACTACTATGTAGACACCATTGACAGTTTTAATGGTGATATAAACAAGGAAAACCTGCATACCCTACTTCCAAGGCTTTTAGTGACTCTTCTCTTGAATGTCCTTGTCTATGCAATATGGTTTGTGCTATTAAAAACCGTATTTTTAGGTGTTACAGAGTATGTCACTGCTAAGAAAGTCGAAATAATAGGAATGTCGCTCCTTGGAGTGGTGCTGTTTATCATCTTTTCCCTTGAGGGGATCGTCCTGTTAAGGAAAAAGCTGCGTCCATTTCTTTTAAAAGCTCTAAGAAGCCAGGAGGCCAAGGAGAGCTTTTCAATGTCGGCTTATGTTGAAAGACGTGATGATAAAAAGCTGATCCGTGAAGAAGTCGGCTTTTACAAGATGTGCGACATCCTAAAAAAGAGCAAGGTAGTTGATGCTACTGCAGTATGTGATGGGTCTATGTGCAGGGTTGAAGTGCAGTATGAAAACCCTACGGACAGCTCAATATTTACCTTTAATCTGCCCTACCATGACAGTGATGTGGAACACATCATTGTTGACCTTAATAGAAAGTGCGTTATATTCCCCAAGGAGGATAAGAAACATGACGAAAATTAACAGTAAGAAGAGGCTTGTGAGCGTTATTGCTTTGGTTGCCATTGCCGTGACATTCCTTTTGACTCCTGTTGTGGCAAATGCCATGGAACAGATAACCGGAAAGGTGAGCATAACTTACAGCGAGTCAACAGGTAAACTTACCGCAACGTATGATGGTGACTGCACTTTCTCAGGAGCGGAAGTCTATACATGGTATAAGGATGGATCTACGATAGGTACTGGTTCAAGCTACGCTCCATCGGCAGCAGGTACCTATTACTGCATCCTCAAAGACACAAACTTGTACGAAGGGACTATAACAAGCCCGTCCGCAACCCTCTATCGTGCAACAGGCTCAAATATGAATTTTGACAATACTTATGGTCTTTATGAGGCTGGCGATAACGTAACAGTAAGTGCGATCCTAAACGATGGCCAGACAGTAACTAACTGGAAAACATCAGCAACGGGTGTTGAGATTCCTGCAACGGGTTCTTCTGTATCCTTCAGGATGCCAGCTCAGAATGTTACAGTTACCGCTACGATCAAACAGCAGTTGTCGATTAAGGTATATGGTGGCTCAGCTGATAACTACACGGCTTATAGTGGCGAGACAGTTACCATTACGGCATCGGAAGTTGACGGAAAGGAATTTGTTTCTTGGTCGGCAACGGGCGGAAGGCTTGGAGACGCACAGCAAAAAACCACTACGCTTACTGTGGCTAACTCAAACGTAGTTGTAACAGCCAACTTTAAGGGAACAACAAGTTCTGATACAAATGGCTCCTACAATGGCAAGGCTGATGCCAAACACGCAGTATATCAGATACTTAACAATGGCGGTTATAACATCACCATAAACCACCATGAGCAAGGCCCTCTTTGCGATGCAGCCTTTAAGTATGCACAGGGGCATGATTGGCTTGTTACAGACTATTTCAACATCGTTGTCAATAACTCTTATTCCACTTATGAGACACCTAATAATGTGCGCATCCAGCTCACCATCCCTGATGATCTTATTCTTTCCGGGAGAAAGTGGAGAATGATATGCGTATCAAGGAATGGTTCTATCTACTCCTTTGCTGACGAAGATGCCAATGATTCCACGATCACATTCACTACTAACAGGTTTTATGCTTATGCCATGAGCTACAACGACATAAAGGAAACTATTGTAGAAGAAATCCCTGAACCCGACCCCGAGCCTGTTGCAAAAGAAGTTCCTCCTACAACTCAGCTCCATTCAGCAAGGGACTCAAAGACTACTGCATCAAGTGTGCATTCTGCAGAGGCATCTGCCACTTCAACAAGTGCCAATATTGCAACTTCTGCAGTTGAGCCAAGTACCAAACTTAAATCAGACCAGAACTCCGCAGTAGAAAGGGCAGACGGTTCAAATGTCCCGCTTATCAGTATGTGAGGTATTTTATGAATCTTAAGATCAGCTATGACAAGGACTTCTTTATTGTTCAGATAAACGGCGCACAGATATGCAAAGGGTCTCTGCGATCCTCCGATGAATATGATGTGAAAATCGGTGATATTATCCGCATATCTACCACTTATAAGCGCAACTGGACAGTAAACGGAAAAGCCATAGGTCTTCAGGACAAAGAAGACGATGCCATGTATCAGAACGTCTATACCATGGTGACACATGACAACCCCAAGGGGAGCAAGCTCATCGTATCTTTAAGGGCAGATAGTGATGGTTTTGTGGGGGATTATCTTCCTCACTCCCTTGCAGATGTTGATGTGACCTGTCCTAATGAGTGGCGGTTCTTTAAATCCTCTTCCACTCCCTCAAAGAGTAACTTTGAGCAGTTCAAGGAATTGTGTGAGATATGGGATTTTGGAGAATATGTGCGCCAGTTAAAAATTGACGATGGCGTGAGATTTAAAAGGCTCTCACGAGTAAAAGACTACTATGGCCTTAAGAATATATGCGGGATCGTAAAAGAAAATGGCAAGTTCCTTTGGGTTCATGCTGGAAAAGATGGCGGTGATGGCTTTATAGAGAAAGCCTACGATTCACTTGATGAGCTTACTTCTTCTGTCCCTGTTGACTATCTTGGCATGAAACCTGCGCCAAATTTCGATTTTTAGGAGCGTTTTTCATGGATATGAAAAAGCCTTCAAACCTCATATTCTTCCTTGGTGTGGTTCTTTTTGTCCTCTTACTTGCTTTGTCTTTATCTGTTCCGTATAACCCGGAGCCAAAGAAGGCAGTCGCTGTAACAGATAATGATAATAGGGATTATTCTCAGTTCGTGACGCTTGGAGAGTATAAGGGACTTCCCCTTTCATCAAAACCTCAGGATGTCACAGATGAGGAAGTTGATGCCCTCTATGAAAACTTTAAAGCATCCTATGTTTCCTACAACGAGGACTCTAACAATAGTGCCGATATCGGTGATCTTGTTACCATCGATTACACAATGGGGGAAAATGATACTCATCTTACCGTCGAGGGTATCGTTGGCGGAAGTGATATCCCCGAGCAGTTCAGCACCGCAATAGTAGGGCTTTCAGAGGGCGAAAGTGCTGTGGTTGACCTAAAGAGCAGTGGCGGTGATATCTACTATGTCACAGTAGGTCACATACATGAGCCTGTCGCATTTACGGACGATTACATCAAATCGCTTAATCTTCCTGATGTGCAGAGCATTGATGATGTAAAGACCCAGCTAAGAAATCATCTCGTTAAGGAAAAGGACGGCGCTTATGCTGAAAGTGCTAAAGAAGAACTTATAGCACAGGTCTACAACACTTCTTCTTTTAAGGAGATACCGGATGATTATGTTGCCCCATTTAAAGAGCAGTTAAAGATAAGGCTTGATAATGCTGTTGCAGCCTACTCTCTCCAGGGCGAAGAAAAGACATACGATGATATCCTTGCAGATACCTATGCAAAGGACGGTATAAGCACCGTTGACGAATATCTTGATATGTATGGTCTTCAGAACGCAAGGACTTATGCTATGTGCCAAAAGATAGCGGAAAACGAGCATATAAGCGTTGATATGCAAAAGGCATACTCCCTTGCAGCTACAGATTGGGTAAACGTAAAGGATTCTTACGCTGATCTTGTTGCCTTCCTGTCGGCAAACGACATAAGTGTTTATGAAAGAGCATCACTTCTTGAAGATGTTAAGGATTACCTCTATGAGGCATCAGTACATTAGCTCAGAAAGGACTTGAAATGGTAGATATTACGAAAGGACATTCCAAAAACGTATCAGAAGACGCAAGTGAAGCTCAGAGCCTTGGTGTTTCTTATGGGAAATATAAGGCTGGAATGGGCATAAGTGTCGCAGAAAGCGATTATCCCGTGATGCCGACTCATTTTGTGGCAAGAACTACTGAAAAAACGGACGGAGAAAAGGTCAAAGCGTTTATTAAATAGGAATTTTAATAGGCAGCAGGTATGCTGCCTTTTTCTTTTGATATTGTGTATGTGTTTCTCATCTTTACCACGACCATTTGTAGTTGGGACAATCCTTAGGTGTAGTGTGTGAAAACATGTCTCTGTGTTCACATGGAAGTGTTCTGCATTCTTTACATCTGTAAAAAGCGTGATTTCCATATCTTTTTCTACACTCTAATGAGCAAAATACGTGTGCTGATTCCTTGGCTACAAATTCCCTTCCGCAGTTCACGCATAGCTTTCTGACGTTGCTACCCATACGCTTTCCCCTTTTTCAGATCATGCACGCTTTTTTATGATCAGATTGCCGCATTTGTGGCACATGATTTCATATTTATCGCCTTCTTTTAGTATCTTGTCCTAGTTATGGCAAGGCATATTCCCACAATAGCTATGCAGAGGCCAAGTATCATATACATCCATGGGAATATCCGGTAATAAATGTGTTCGAAGGATCTTCCTTTTAGGTTTTCGGACATTGGATGGACGATTATAAACCTAAGGTAAAAGCCCCTTACCATGAAATAAATTCCTACAACAATGACAAAAAGTCTGACCGCAAACAGCATCTTAGCCTCCTTCTAAGTTAAGTGCCACTACAATTATTCATACTTTCCCCATTATGCAAAGTCTTGATTGTATTTTTTTACCAGTTTATCCCCTGATTTTTACTTGGTTCTTTATTTATTGGCTGGTCATAGATCGGGCCTTCTCTAAACATCATAGGCGGCTGACTTGTAATTCGCTTATAATACCGACAGCAGCTGTAGCCCATTGCTCCGACTGATATGACAATAATGAGTGCTATCAGCATCTTCCCGAGAATATTATTAGATTCCATTGCGCTTTGCTCCTCCAATCAGTGTCCAAACACCTCTGTTCCGACAGGTAATCGGCAGCAGGGTGCAACATACGGCTAAAATAATGACCGTGGCTACCAGCGTACTTCTTTTAAAGAATGTAGTTCTAAAAATAGTTTTCTGTCTGACCATTCAAGGCTCTTTCTTTCGGTCAAAGACATATCCTTAAAGGGAATCATCGCCACATCACCATTAGTAACCATTCCTTTTATTTCTTTTTGCTGGTCTGAAAGTGCCATGAGTCCGCTTGGCATAAATTTAAAGGTATGTTTGCCATAGTGGATGTGGGGATAATCCTTGATTCCCCCTCTCATATCTATCCGGTATCCAATATCTATATCAAACACGAGATCATAAAGGCCAACATCCTTTAGATAATCTTCTACTCCACCAAGCAGTATCATATCCGGACGAGACGTTCTTTCACACCCAAGGTAAATTCTAAACCCCGAGTCTGATTCAGCCATTGGCGGTACTCTCTCGATGTATTGCGGTGTTTGGAATGATGAATCTCTTAGTACAATGGAAATAAGGGCGTCCATCTGCTTACCTCATGTTATGCTTCTCTGTCATGCTCCAGTGCCACGATCTTCCTTTATCGTCTCCTGTCCGCTGTTCCTAATCATCTTTATGCCTTCTATGGCTACCTGATTTATCATAGCCATTTCTCTTGATGCCGGGTCACTATAACTGCACTTATTCTTCAAATCTTTGAAGTAACGCTCTGCCTTGTCGATAACATTAGCGGTGATCATAATGCCATCGCAGTAAAGAGTGCCTGTACTACTGTCATATTTTGAACCCTCATATTTCGTTGCTGCAAAATCGCCGGCACCCATACTACTTGCAAGTTGGTTGATTAAATCTATTCTATCTGCCATTTTCCGCTTCCTCTGTTTAAAACTTATATAACGTTTCTTCTCCAAGTTTAGGTGTACTGCTCTTTTCCCATTCCTGGATAATTGATATGATGCTCGTCACGCAGTATTTCTCATAAGACTTTCTTGCTGCATCGGTAGATAACTGCCCTTTGTCCGTATCGCATATCACAAATGTCTTTTTGTAGTTAGCGCCGGAATTGTTGATGTAGACAACCAACTTTGAACTTGCCCTTACCGCAAGGAACTTCTGATAATCATTGAGGGTAAAACCATATCCAAGGTTTTGTGCCATTGAGAAGTTCAGCTCTTTGAATGGCAGCTTGTTGTATGATGTATTGTTTACCACTTTCCTCAAGACCGACTTTACGACCTGAACATTCATTTCCGTTAATGATGGTATCTTATCGCTCATTTTGGGGTTCCTTTCCAAAGATAAATGTGCGTTAAAGAACAGGCATAAGAACTGTTCATAATCCTTTTAAAGCATCCAGGTACAGTGCGTTGTTGCTTGTCTTTGTATCAAGGGGCATGATAAACGTATTACCCTCAACAAAAGGCTCAGACCCAATGTAGACCTGTATATCTGATAAGAAGTTGCTCAGATGTATCAGCACCTTACGTGCTTCATAAAAGTCTTGATATTTGCCAAGAAGAAAGATTCCTTGGTATCCGTCATAATAGATGTCGCAGGTTATTTCCTCTTCTTTTTTTGACTTGTCCTTTCCTGTTGGGACATCACCTAGCTTGTTTCTATCCATTCGCTCTACAGCACTAAGCGTTCTCTGGTCAAAATAGCGCATATTGCTGTCAACAATCCTTAGGTTAAATTCTTTTCCATCGCCAGCAAATATAACTGTATCCATGGCCTGACTTATTATCTGTTTCATCTTTTCCTTTCTCAGAACAAAAACATCTGCTCTTTCCCAAGCGAAAATCTATCTATCATCTTTATGCCACATTTCTTTGCTAGTGACTTGGCTGCATCTGTATAATGGCTGTTAGTGATTATCATTGCTTCGTCACATGAGTAGTATTCTCTTCCTGATAAAGTCTGTTGTACTGCTGCCTCTCCCACAAGACCTCTGTATCGCTTTGCCTGAACACATATCTTTTTCCCGGTTCTTTTGTCTGTCAGCAGAAGATCTGCTCCATAATCACAGGTCTTAGGTGTCATTTTCACATCAAAGCCATGTTTTCTGTAAAGAACAGCAAGATAGTCCTCAAACTCTTCTCCGCTCATGCGGTCAATGCGGTCTATACTTGCGCCTGCAAGCATTATCCGATAATTTATCTTCCACGCTATTGCTATAACAAGGTATGTCATAGCACAGGCGATCACAGTAGTCATAAGGTATCTTGCGCTCAGATTGCCTATATTTAGCATTATCATTACTGCTGCCTCAACGCAGACAATAATACTGCCCCATAGCGGCACATCAGACGGGTTCTTTTTTTTCTTATTTGGCTTAAATTGCCTTACTTTGTTCGACTTGGTATATTTAACCATTCGCTATTAAAAACTCCTTATTTTGGCTCGTAAATGTGATTTTTTTGCCATCTGAACTAACTACTACCATTTGCCCGTCATTCTCTGACTCCTTATACAGGCTTATAAGGCTCATGTTGGTAGTCTCTTTTATCTTGTGCAGGGCATCGAACATGGTCAGTGTAATGGGTCTGTATGGCATATCAAGAAACAGTATCACTTCATGTAATGGGTCTTTGTATAATGCCTGTGCGATTATGTTCACCAAGAAACTCTCAGTAACAACCTTTTCTTTTTCTATATTTCCGTCCTTTATCTGATAAAAGCATTGGTATGTATTTGGATCCTCGAACTGTTCGCCTTTACGTCTGTTCTTTAGGTATAGATATCTGTTCTCCAGCGCATAGTCTGCGTAGCAGTTTTCGATCTGTTCAAGAGCTTTGTCGCAAGAATTTTTGATGTATGGTATCCCGCCATGGTCTATCAGCATGTTGTAGTCGATTACCGATACGTATGTTGGCGCTATATCATAAACATACTGATAGTAGTCAGTGTCTCTGCCATAGAAGATTACGGAACACCCCTGCTCAATGGAGCTGCGCATCAGATATTCTGTTGCTTTGCTGTCTTTTCTGTTGACCACGCACACGCTCTGGGCTGTTGTGTCAATCTCTTCTGTCTGCTCACGAAAGAGCCATTTCTTGTAAGTCCCTTTAAACTTCATAGTGCTTTACTCCGTTAGGCTCGTTTCTCCTGTTGCATAATTGATATTTATTCCAGGTGCTACATTGTAGACATATACACAGAACGACAGCTCATCATCCTCAACGCTTCTTGCCTCCATCAGTACACCCCTTGCTACAAGCTCATTATCTTTAAAGATAGGTGTTACTCTGTACAGAACATGATGATTTGTACTCTTTATATAGTATGAGGTTGCAAGTTCAAAAGGCTCCATGCCCTCTACATTGAAGTAAAATGTGCCCGTTATAAGGTTCTTTGGATTATCGTTCTCTCCACAGAGCAAAAATCCGATTTCGTGGCATCTTGCCCATGTATATCCGTAAGGATTTTCGTCTGTTTTAAGCGTATCCCATCTTTTTTGCTTGAATCCCGTGGGTCTAATATTTCCTATGCTGCCTCTTTCCTCGGTTGGCATAGTCTCCCAACAGGCGTTAGCATAAGCAACTCCGCATCTTCCGAGGCTATCAAGTTCTGAATATATCTCAAATGGCTGTGTTGTCAGTTCATCATCATTAAAGAATGGCTTGTTGTCATTTATTATGCAGTAAGGGTTGCCCTTATATTCCGGTATTATCGGCAGCAGCAGTTCTGATATTGTCTGTGTATAAATACCCGTATCAACGCTCTCAGCTTCATAGTCGTTTTGCAGTGTTTGAGGGTTGTTTTGCGGTGTTTGGGTGTTGTTTGCATCCGTATTGCCTGATTGGGTATTGCTACTGCTATCTGCAGTATTGCTTGATGTTTTGGGGTGTTTTGCATCGTGGTTTTCTTTTATTTTTCTGATGGTCTCTTTGGTGCTTTCTGAAAATTCGCCATAGGCTACTTTCAGCTGATCCATCGCAGTACCCTCAGAAGATGTGTCTATCCCCTTTGCCTCTTTAAACGGGTTGGTATATGGGCCGTAGAAGTCATACTCAGATGCGTTTTGCAAATCTTCAAGGCTGTTCATTGGTGTTGATGTTGCACCTGCTGGCCCTTTTTCTATATTCTCTACGACACCATCCCATAAGCGCCCCATCTTCGATATCATGTAGTCAAAGAAATTGACGGAATCCTCTCCTACTTCCTTGGCTGTATCTTTGGCACTCTTTATAGTGTTTTCATCAGTGGCATAGTCGTAGGCATCCTGGGCATATTCGCCAGCTGTTGTTACCCCTTGTTTTACCTTTGATGCGGTTTCATTTTCGTCTATAGCCTGATTGATTTTGCTTGCGCCTTCGGATGCTGCCTCTTTAGCAAGCTCTTTTGCCTTTTCTGCTGCCTTTTCTGCTGCCTGATCTGCGTAGTATTGTGTCAGCTCTTCTGCGCTTGTACCTTGACTACCACAGCCGACAAGGAGCATAACAGACGCAATTAGGACTACTAGGAACCTGTTTTTCATATCAAAACCTCTTATCTTAACCTTACTATCCCAAGTTCTATCTCTCCTTCAGCTCTTGAAACGTCATAGATAACGGATAGGGGATCAAACTCATCATCAGAACTCATCATATCTATCGAATATAGTATGTATGTCTCTTTTGTCTCTGCCATTTCAAAAAGGAGCCTTGATACTTCATCAATCTGATTTTGTGACTCGCATATAAGGACTATTACATAGGAGCGGAATCTTTCTCTTCTCTCTGAAAGGTATCTATCTATTGTGATAACGTTGGTGAATAGCCTTCCAAGATCCTGTTTGTGTACTCCTTTGGGTACTGGAATTGCGCAAAGGTTCATTTTCTTTCCAAGTCGTGACCTAAACTCTATAAGGCTTGGGAGCTGGGCTATAAAGCCTTGACTGCTTATCTGCTTATAGAGCATTACTTCTTTTGCGCCCTTCCCTTCAAGAACAGATATATGCCACTGACTTATCGACAGGTGTTCCAGAATATACGGTATATCCGACATATCATACTTAAAGACGGACTTCTGACCGCTTATCTGTCTCATTTTGGGCGATAGCACATATACATCAATATCCTGTCTTTCAGACGGGAAAGTTATCGTGTATTTCTCTGCCTTTCCCTGCTGTTGCATCTTCTTTAGGGACTTAAGGACATTTATGGTGCTATGGTCATTGAGATTTATCGCCCTCTGAACAAGCGGCGCTGTAAGGAATCCGTACTTTCTGATAGTTGCCACGATTGCCTTTTCACCAGTTGCCGGGATATTGTTCTTTGGTTCTTCCTGATTGGTGGTATCTTCTATCGTTGTTCCAACTTCGTATGAATATAGTGATGGTGCTATGCGTTCCATGCTCACCCTCGCTTTTCTCCATTGAGCTTTTCAAGTTCTGCCTGTAACACTGCCATCTCGTCAAGCTCTTCCTCTGTCTCAACTACACTTTGGTTATCATCGTTAAATGGATTGTCTGCAAGCAGTTCGTCAAGATCCATATCCTCATTCTGCATGGCTGCTTTAGCGGCATTTTCTTTCTGCCTTCTTGACTCTTTTTGTTTTGCCGCCTCTGCTCTTTCAACCTTCTTCTTTTCAAGGTCTACAACCTTGTTCTTTCTGTTAGGGCCAAGCAGTGAGGCATTAAGCGGCGTGAATGGCTCCTGTTCATGGTATCTGTTCTCATCATCACTTACGGCGGTGTATGAGGAAGTATTGATTGAATCTATCAGCATGTTTATGTTGCCAGCCCGCTGTTTTATCACTTCCGAACTTCCCGATAACTGCTTGGTATCTATTCCTTGGAATGACGGGAGTGTGCCAACCATATCATCTTCATCTCTAAGGTTTATGACTCTCTGATTTGTGCGGTAGTTCTCGTCAAGGTTCTTTGCTGCTTCTTTATTTCCTTCAGAACGCTCACGAAGATATCTTGCTTGTGGATCTTCCTCGGAATACTTGCTGAAATCAAACTTGGTCACTCTCTTTTCAGCATAGTCACTCTTTTTGGGGAATGCGGTCTTTGCGTGTATTCCCTTAAGCACCTGTCCTTGCTTTACCATGAATACAGTAACTTCTTGGAAGTCCCTGATTCTGATCTCGTGTCCTTCTACTGCTTGCTTTTCTTCTACAGTCTTTCTTCTTCCGCTTGATATGTTATAGTTTTCATCAAGCTCTGAATTTGAGCTTGTCTGTGTTTGTATAGTCTCTTTATGAGTTATGCCTGCGATTTCCTCATAGTATTTCATAGTATCCGGGTCAGTACGTCCAAATACGATGTGGATACCAGCGCCCATGATAACGCCCTTTAGGTATCTTGTTGTATCGGTCTTATCCATCTGTGAAAGCGACTGGATCGCAAGTACCACTCCCGTTTTATACTTCCTGAAAAGTGCAAACATGTCCTCATACATAGGGTGCATGTACTGCGAAGCCTCGTCGATATAGATAAAATGGTTGGTTCTGTTAGCAACAGGTCTTCTTAAAACTGCCATCTTAAGGGAGAGCATGATGAAAAGACCGAGGGCGGTTGATGATGTAGGGCCAAGTTCAATACCTGTGTTGATAACTGTTACTTCACCATTTGCAAGCGCTTTATCGAAGTCAATGATCGCATCATCGGGTGCTGACAATATCTTTCTGATACGTGGCTCCATGAGCATATTCTGCAGGATGTTTCTAAGACCTCTTGCCTGGTCAAACATCTTTTCAGCGCCTGTGCCTAAAAGCTCCTGCAAAACAAAGTGAATCGGCTCTGCGTAGCTTTCGCCTTCTTCCCTTATCTGCTTATTGTACTGTTCTACAGTGATACCCTTTTGTCGATATTCAAGCGGAATCTCATCTTCTGACATAACCTCATTGAAGATGATATCGTCAGAGCCAACTTCATCAATATCTGCGTCCGGTATAAGCTCTTTGTCGGACTTCTTGGCATCCTGACGCATATTGTTGTTTTTGGAGCTTGCTGGCGGGTGGACGATAACTTTTATCCTGAGAGCTTCCTGTATCTCTTCTACTTTGCTGGCTAATTTTCCAAAATCTGCAATGCATGACTGTATTTCGGTGATATTGGTCTGTCTGCCCTGGAGATTTGCATGGAGCATACACATGATTGATATATTGGTTGTAACTGATGCGTTGATGTCTCGGAAGTATTGGTCTCCTACTCCATGAATCTCTGATACTGCAAGTAGTACGTCCTTGAAGTTCTGAGCCTTATTTACTATCTCAATGACACGTTCCTCTGGATCGAGTCCAAGGCGCACATAGAAAGGATTAAGACCTTTCATCTTTACGTTCTTGTTTTTATATCTGAACGATGGGTCAATTACATTGACACTGATCTTTCTTGCTTCTGCTAGTTTTATTACGTCCACGTTGAGCGAGTTATCAGGAGCCATGACGGTAGTTCCGCAATCAGGAAACTCATCCCTTATCTTTTCAAGTTCTTCCTTATTTTCCGTGCTGTTTGCCACTATATCGTACTCATCAAGTTCCTTGCCGGGCTTTTCATAGGCTACACCCTTGCCCTCTTTTAAGAACTTCATTATCAGTGGAAGTCTCTTTTCTCTGTTCTCTATCTTCTTGTCAAAGTCACAGATAATAGCTGGTGTCAGTGTACTTGATGTTTTACCTGTTCCTGATGCACCAAGGATAAACATGTGAACGAATCTGTCCACATCGTAGATCAGCATCTTCTTGCCATCTTCCATCTTCCTTAGAATGTCAAGGTCATAGGCTGTCTTTTTATTCTTTCTTGTATCTACAAGATGCTGCCATCGTACAGTTTCAATGTTTTCTCTGATTTCGTCATTCTCATATAGCCTTCTCATCAGAGCATATACTGCATAGAGCAGTATGATTGTCACAGCTCCAAGGGTTATTCTGCAAAGGATAAAGAGCATCTGAGCATCAAGGTTTCTACCTGTCGGAATCCTGCAGATAGGAACAACCACAAGGTCAAATGTAAGCGTCCAAAGAGTCTGAATAACACAGAGGCTTGCATTTAAAATACACATGGCCAGAGTCTTTTTCTTGCGGTTATAAAAGTGCCAATAGTCTATTTTTGTAGAATATAACCACCAAATAAAAGGCAGTAGAGATGCCAAGAATATGTAGAGAATATTGTTTGAGAATATGATCTCCTGCACATTGTATAAGGCATATCCGTATCTGTATAAAAGGAGTATTAGATTTAGGATAAGCAGTGCAAATCCAGCTCCGATAAGTATCATCAACTATTCCTCGCTTCGCATTGTTTTAGTCATATATAAATGATTAAAAAGCCTACAACATCGACAGTTCAAGCTATTTTGACCATTGTTTTGTATTTTATTTTTCTTTAATAATGGAGTATTGATGTTTGATGCTGTTTGGCAGTATTTTGTGGCAAAAGAAAAAGGCACAGACTTTATTTAGTCTGTACCTTATGTTTTGCATTGTTTTGCAGTTAGTTAAGCAAAGAACGCTTTAGCCTTATTTATATATTCCTTGTTCTGCTCAATGTCTTTTTCGATAAGCTCTCTAACGTATGTGGCTGCTCCAATCTTAAACGAGCTGTCCTTGTGTTCCTTTTTGTACCTTGTAACAAGGATATCAAGGTCATCTTCTAGGTCAACAATATTAACTGAAAGCAGCTTTGGCTGTTTGGTGTTAGGATCCTTTTTTCTTCCTCTTGTTTCAACTCTCTCTGTTGGCGTTTGTTGTGCTACAACAGGTGCTGGCTTTGGTTCTTCTCTCCTAACTTCAACAGGTGCTTGTACCTCGATTACCTTTTCGATAACCTCGGGCTGTTTTGCAGTGTTTTGCACTTCCTCAACAGGCTCATTCATAATGGGTTCTTCAGCTTTGGTTTCTTCTGCTGTTCCA
>ODAI010443179.1_pt1 | contig 19077 bp, 22 predicted proteins | sample 1539321 | NCBI WGS metagenome assembly ODAI01 (sample SAMN02144231, study PRJEB22623) | gut metagenome | biome: sheep rumen | host: Ovis aries | place: New Zealand
ATTCCTGCTTTTGAGGATGGCTTTACACAATATTTTCTTGCGGTGCTTCCATCCGGGCGCTGCTTCACACAGGGAATTGCGTCATTTTCCTCAAATTCTTCAATCTCCGCTTTTGAAACTCCCAAAAGCTTTAACCTTTCCACGGCCTCACTCTTTTGTCTCTCACATCTTTGGAAATATGCCTCATCAACCGGCATCGTCACAAGCTCACTGTTCCATCCGGCATTAAAGGTATCAAAGCGCAGATCGTATTTCCTGAAAATATCGCTTAAACCCTTTTTGAAGCATGATACGACCCTGCCCCCTTCGATTTCAATCAGGTAATCATCATAAATCTCAGATTCAGCATATTTCTTAGACAGATCCCAGAGTACCGGATTATCCCTTAACATGGTAAGATCTCCGTTCAGGAACCTCTTATACTCCTCATAATTATCAAAAAGAGTATATGCGGGAATCAGATCCTCATCACCGCTTCCAATACAATCATTGTCCTTTTCATAATCCTCATAGCTTTCATATTTAAGGGGATCCCACATGGAATATTTAGGCTCATCCCCCTGCTCTGAAAGGATCGACGACAGCAATTCCTCTCCATAACCACATTCACCGGAGTCCAGATATTTAAGCAGCAGATTGCTGTTATCCCAGATATAATCCCTGATATTTTCATCGATCATCCCATGATCCGCCCGGTAAATTCCTTCATTAAATACATCCTCCAGATAGCTGTTATATGTCATGCCGAAAATATGATCATCCATATCTTCAATAACATCATAATATTCCAAATAATCCTTCGGATTCACTCCTTTTTCGATCAATACATATGACAGGCCTCTGAATTCGTCCTGTCCTTCCCAGTCATCATCCGACTTATAAGAATTTCCACATGCTAATACCTTTGTCCGATTCCAGAGTCCCCAGTCCTGAAGATAGCGGATAACTTCAACGACCAGATTTTCAATCGTATCAGAGGAATAGTTCATTTTCGCTGCTCCCTTCTGTTGTCCAATACCATCCAATTTAGCATTATTCCGGCTCCTGCCCCCATATAATCCGTAAGGCCCGAGTCTTTTTGATATTGTACAGGAATTACTGATAATACTCGTCACCGCCTGTGCAAAGAATAGCATATATAGATATTTTCAAGCGTCATCTTAATGTCGCATAATATGTTATATTTCATTTCCCCCTCAGAAAAAACAGATATCCGGAAGCAAGAGCGGCGACAAGTGGGGTAAACAGGTCTGATCCCGCGCCAAACTGATATTTGTTGTTTGTTATTAATGTCGAGTATAAAAATCAAGCACGTTCCAGAAAGTCAAAAATAGGATCACATACAACCCAAACACTACATATTTGTTTTTCATTATTTCAGCTTCTCCTGTTTTTATATGCATCCTGATTTTATCCGGTCTGCCCGTTCTTTTGTTTAAGGCAACGATCGGTGCTCCGCATTCTAAATCTGATCGTCTGACATCATGGCATCATCAGTATAGCACGGACATTAACCCTCATACAATGAGAAAAGAGCCGACCATAAAAGATCGGCTCCATAAATCCCTTAAATCTCACGCATTGCAGTCATACATCGCATCCATCGTCCCTCCGGACTCATAAGTACTGCCGATAACTAAAATGTATAACGGGCAAACGCACCTGTACAGGAATTTGAAAACTGCAGTTAATTATATTCACGATTATATTTTCTTTCCGCAGAAATACACATCATTTGGCTTGATGTGGCTGAAGCCCTCCTTCTCCGCTGTAATCAGGTCTTTATCAAATACCAGGAAGTCTGCGTCCTTTCCGGCCTCGATCGAGCCCTTGAGAGCCTCAATGCCGAGCTGTTTTGCGCCGTTAATGGTATAACCTAATATCATCTCTTCAATGCTCATCTTCTCGCAGGCAGGAGGAAATTCCGTGACAGTCCCGGCACCTTCTTCCGCTTTCGTTTTCTCAGTGATCCAACGTGTCATCCCGACCTCCATGCCAAGATAGGGGCTCCAGTTTGAAAAATCACCGTAGAAGATCTCATCGCTTGACCATGTCACCAGCGCGCCGCTGTCCCAAAGCGTTTTGCAGCGGTACATTTTTGAAGCGCGTTCCCGACCAAGCAAAGAAGTCCAGAGTTCAATAGGCCTTCCCCCCACGTTTCCGCTATGCCACCAGGGTGAAAAATCGGCGATAACTCCAAGCTTCACAAAGCGATCAATGTCTTCATCATCCTGTACCCACAAATGACTGCAGGTGACCTTCACATGATAGTCGTCTCCCAGGTCCTTCCTTGCCAGTTCCACCGCATCCAGCACGACACGGGAAGCAGCCTCACCTACGGTGTGCAGGTGGAGATCCATTCCTTCCTCGTTCAGTGATTTAATAAGCTCTGCAAGTTCTTCTTTATTGAAGGCTGTAAATCCGACCGTACCTGTGTCCTCATATGGGTGAACCATAGCCGCAGTATGAATTTTCAAGGTACCGTCCATGAACACCTTCATAGTGTGGACCTTCAGGTGCTCCGTATTAAATTCGCGGTTTAAGCGTCTCAGCTCCTCAAGACCTTCCTTAACCTGCCAGGCTGCCGCAATTACAAAGCAGCCATCAATATAAACAGGCAGCTTTCCCTGTTTATCCAGTTCGCGCAAACGAGTATATACCCTTTCATGGAACTCATTGTATCCCGGGATGCCGGAATCAAAGACACAGGTTACACCGTTACTGACAGAGTTATCGATCCAGCGTTTCAGTACTGTGTCGATCTGTTCATCAGTAAGCTCCATGGAACCATTCAGAATGATGGGCATTTCTGCCGTGCCCTCTAATACGTTTCCGGTCACGTGTCCATCCTTACGCACATAATAACTGAGACCCGGTATGGGATCCGGCGTGTCATCATTAATCCCATGCTTCGCAAGGACTCTGGAGTTCACCCAGCAGCTGTGCATTTCACCCTCCAGAACAATGAGCTCACTGTCCGGGCACGCCGCGTCCAGATCCTCCTTTGCAAGCTGTGTATCGCCCAGCGATCTCTTGTCAAGCATAAACCTGTAACACTTCTGACCGGGATTGTTTTGGATATGCTCTGCAATAAAGTCCAGTATTCCCTGTTTGCCTTCAGCGTTAATGGATACCCCTAACTCGGCATACTCAAAAGCAGCACCCATGGTGACATGGACGTGGCTGTCAATGATGCCCGGCATGATAAACTTCCCGCTAAGATCCGTAACTTCCCCCTCATATGTCGAGAGTCCTGCCTCGTCTCCAACATAGACAAATTTGCCGTCCTTTACCACGAGGGCGGTTGCCTGAGGGTTGTCCCTGTCAGCTGTGAAGATTTTTGCATTTTTGATGATCTTGTCTGCTTTCATTTATTTCTCCTTTCGTATAACTCATACTGCACTCCACTAATCCTCGAATTTAGTACCACTATCTGTGGAATACACGATCAGCCAATGCTTTTCATCAGAAAAAGCATTTACATAATAGTCATAGGCATAATTTTCAAGGCTCTCATAGTATGGCTTCCATTCATCATTTGCCACAGTCAGAACTGCGGGAGTAACGCCCGTGACATCCTGAAATTCTTTGACCTTTGCGGAAAGCTCCGCCTCTTCCGTCTCTGTCATAACATCTAAAATATCAGCAATCAGGATGTTCGTATCATAATCTATTTCCAGCTTTTGAGGTGTATCAACCACCAAAGTCCAAAACGGAATACTTATAAGTATTGCGGCGATAAACCTGCGTTGCAGATCTTCCGCTGCTTCCCCCGCTGTATGAACTTGAGCTGTGGCTCCCACCGCTATGGCTCCCGCCGCCTGATGAATGTGGCATATATAATCCCTCTTGAAATTCTTCCAATACATTTTAGCAAAGAACTCACCGGCAAGACAAGAAAAAGGAGCAGAAAAATCCCACTCCTTAATATCTTCCCAAAGCTTCATAGTGTGAACCTTCAGGTGTATCATATTTAATTCACGGCTTTGAGCCTGCAAGGTCGTCCTTTTCGATGACCGACAGGGTGTGCAGCATCTCGTTGAAGCGTCTCCCGAAGCCTTCAGCGGCCTCAATCGAGAAGTGGGCAGTGGCGACGCGGCAGCCGACAGAGGCAGGGATGATATACACCGCCTGCAGCTCATCCGCCATCATGCCGGTGCCCTTGAGTTCGGAGGCTTCAATATAGATACAGCTGCCCGCCCGTTCAAGCTTTCGTGTTTCCCGGATGAGATCATATTCCTGGGAAAGGTCCGCACTGATGGCGTCAGCGACCGACTCGTCACTGCCGGTGTCATATCTCACCTCAAGGTAGTTCTCGGGGTCTGCGGGATCGTCCCAGACGGAGATAAACAGCTCACGGTCAGCTTCGCTTTGCCGAACGAAGGACTCATAGTCATAGTCCATCTCAAATCCGGCATCAGCGTTTACGATATGCTCGTACCGGACGGTCTCCTCCATACCTTCAAGCGTGATGACTGTTTCAAAGCGTTCGCCGTCCTTCCTGCCTTGATGAATTCAGAACCGAATCTCCGCTACGCTTATCGGATCCTTCTCAAATTCTCTGCATGTGATTCCATTCTCTTTCAATTCCTCGAGAAGAGCCTCGTAGTAAATGTTATCCTGATATGGCTCCACCATAGAAACAAACACAATTCCATTTACAGCCGAGAGTTCCAGCAGCGGGAACGGTCCGGTCGGAGTCTCTGTCCAGAATTCACGAATATGCTCTCCCATTTGCGGATACGGCCACCTTCCCACATAACTTACCATATAGGATGCGCCTTTAAAGCTTCCTGCCATGGAACCGCCTGCCACCTTTACCTTTGTACTAAAATCGGGAAGATCCAGAATCATCTGGCTCATTGAGGCAGAAACCGTCATCATACCGCGAACCGCAGCTTCATCACTTTGAAGAATAGTCTTTCCCCGATACGCAGTGCACTGCATATCCAGCAGCATTCTGCGTATAGCTTCATCGAACCTAAGCACCGCCCTGCAGGTACAGTTATGGAAGGATTCACAGGCATTCAACGTCGGCCGGGCATTGATAATATAGTTATTAATGATCGGAAGTGCGTGTTCCGGGACAACACGCTCTATGGCTCTTGCCATAAGAACGCAGAACAGAATGCCCGGGGTGGCATCAATCTCCTTAATGAACGGGATCATCACCTCCTCCGGTATCGCCAGCTTTCGGAGATATCCCTTACCGGCTCCTCTTTTCAACCCAAGACAGCCCATCATACTAAGCGCCTCGGCTGCAGGAGGAGTTTTCAGCGTCGTAAGGTCAATCAGAGGAAGGCTGTTCAGTGAATCCGTTGTTTCTGCTTCAGATACGGGAGTATCCAGTGTCCGTATCCCACTGTCATCTGTGAGGCCATACATCTCACGGAAGTAATAATAAAGCAATGTTCCCAGGAGTGCATACATCCCGGTGCCGTCGGTACGTCCATGGAAGAAATCCAGGCAGAGATGATCCTCCTTATAACAAACCGCCCAGATATGCCCTTTTGTCTCCGGTGCCCCAAGCGTTATCATTTTGTCCGTATGCAGCAAAGCCACCGGGGATTCATTTCTTTCGTAATAGAACTCCTTCTCATTCCTTTTCAGTGATACACAAAAATACGGATAACGCTCTGCAGTCTGATCCAGAGCATGTCTCATAGCCTCAGGATCAACATGCGCATCCAGCCTTAGATGCAGCCTCACCGTATAACTTCCCTGAGCTGTCCCGTAAAGCATCATCGCGTCACCCCGGGTAACCTTTAAGCTATTATAATCTTCCTGTTTCATATCCCTTCCTTCCATATAAACAAAATTTCACCCCGAGCACCTCTCCTCCGATCGTTCACTTCATATTCATTCTGATCTCAAACATATTGCGGTTAAAGCTCATGGCCATAAGATACCTGAATTCTGTGTTATCCTGCGAAATAAGACATGAGAGAACATAATCCCTTAATGAATCAATATTCATATTCTCCATCGAAATATCCAGTTGTTTTCCATCATCCCGCCCCACAAGCTTAAATCTGTCGGGATACATTATAATGGCACATTCCGCATTTACCGTATTTTCTTCATTATTTTCAAATACAGTCATAAACACCTCTTCAAACAGGAGCAGTATCCGAAGGACAGACTTCTCATCATATTCGGATACAGCAAGGATATCCTCAAGTTCATCCTTCTTCTTTACTATTTCTTCAGGTATTATCGGGAATTCAAGCAAGAAAGACATGACATCCTTTTCCATGCCGCTCAGAATAAGCGGATAATCATCCCTTCCGTATCTCATGCGGATATATAAATACAGAACAAACCAGACAATATAGGGAGCAACGGTAACACCCCAGAACATTCCAAATGTTCCGACTGCTTTTATGCCAATGATCGAGAGCGGAAGTGCGATCACGGCGCTCCTTAAAGCGATTATCATAAAGCTTAGTGTTATCCTTTCCACGATAAGGTAATATGATGTCAGCAAGAAGATCATACTTACAGCAGGAAAGCTTACAGACAATATCCTTATTCCTGTTTCGGCATATTCAGACATCAGGTCATTATGTATACCGAGAAAGTAAGGTATATTTCCGGCAAAGGCAAAGCAAAGAACTAACAGTATTATTCCTTCCGCAAAGGCTGTTCTCCGGGCATATTTCCATATTTTCTTTATTCCCGCATAGCATTGTTCGGAATAATAGATGCTGACAATGGGGGTTAAGGCTTCGCCCACGCCGTCAAATATCAGACTCATCTCCATCATGAGATTCACCACGGAAACCAGCACGAGTTTATCCTGACCCAGGGCGTCAGCGACAACTCTGTTGAGCACAAACAGATATATCGACATGAAAAGCCAGACTACGGAATCGGTAAGACCGTATCTGGCAGCAGAAAAGAGAAGCTTTCCGGAAAAATACAGATTGGGCTTTAAGGAGTTTTTTCCCGAGAAGAAATGAAACAGGTATATGATAATGGATAATACCACTCCTCCCAGTGATCCGATAGCTATACCGGCGGTTCCTAACCTTCCTGCCAAAAGTATTGACAAGGTTAAATTGCCGAATACCTCTGCAATGTTTCCGACCAGAATCAGTTTTTCATCCCCGTCGGTAAAGACCATTGCGCCTAAAAGATTCTGAATCGGAAGCAAAAGTATGACCAAATGGATCCATGAACAATAAACACGGGCATGCAGAGTTATTTCAGTGTTTGTCCTGAAAAAGAGTAAATACTGATCCATGAAAAGAAAAGTCGTGATAAACATGATCAGACCGACGAAAATGGATGAAAACAGTCCAACACCAAAGACCCTGTTGGCTTCTTCCTTATCAAAGGCACCCATTGCATTGGAATAAAGAATAGGTATACCAAGAGAAAAAAGCATGGAGAAAAAGGATGCCATATCATAAAGCGGCATAATGAGATTGATTCCGGAAACAGCATTTTCTCCGAGAAAAACGCCTGCCACTACTTTATCGGATATGAGAAGAATGGGAACCACCATACAGGTCAGACTGCCCCCGGCCAGCATAGACAGATATTTCTTTTTCATAAACGACTGTTGTATTTCCATGATTTTCTCTATTCAGGCTGGTGATCTTCCCGGAAACCGGACATCCTTCATTATCGGCCGGATCATAAAAAGAAATCCCCGCCAAAGACTACACTGCCCTGACGGGGAAATCATCATTTCATCTTAACCTTCAAAGCCTTAATATATCCATTTTCAGCATACACATAAACCACACATTAGCCGGTTTTAACTTCTTTAATAGTTCCGTCCCTTTCAACTATTCAATTTCTTCCCGCTGAAATAAACATCCTTAGGCTTATTGTAGCTGAAGCCGTTATGCTCAGCCGTCAGCAGGTCGGCATTATAAATTTCCCGCCAAGATCTGTGACCTCTCCCTCGTATCCAGACAGCCCGGCATCGTCACCCACATAGATGAATTTGCCGTCTTTCACCGCGATGGCGGAAGCCATAGGATTGTCCTTGTCCGATGTGAAGATTTTGGCATTTCTAATGATCGTATCTGCTTTCATTAAAACAACCTCTCAAGAATATTTAATCCTTCTTACTGTGAATTACATTCTATCATTCTTTCATACTTCCAGTAAAGATGAAAAATATTGCATCATTTCATATTTCAGTTTACTGCCAACCACTATTTCAGGCGGCAGCAGCGCCCTTGCTACCAGCTTTAAATCATCAATATCCTTATCGGTTCTCTTCAGATTTGCATAGTCACCGTCGATGCTGACCACCTCGTAGTACCATGTTTCCATACTGCTTCTCCTTTTTCAGAATACCATTCCCTCCAGTCCGGGATAACTAAGAAACCCCCGTCATATGAGAGCTTTGCTCCATCGTACATATTGTCATTTCCGATTTCAGGTTCTATCTCATTTATTAATACCGTTAATGTCAAGCCAATTTTGAATATCTTCAGAAAGTGTTGAACCTCCCGAATAATGCACCGATAAGCCTTCTCCCATATCCGCATCCGGAGCAAGCTTTGCTATCGCAGTAAGGCTCTGTCCAAACCTTCCGCCACCGTGTGAGCAGAAGGGAATGATCCTCTTTCCCGAAAAATCATATTCCTCAAGAAAAGATGCTATCGGCATAGGTATGGATGCCCACCAGTTCGGATAACCAAGAAGGATCGTATCGTAATCATCCATATTTTCTACATGATCGGACAATTCAGGCCTTGTCTGATTATGCTGATCTTCCTGGGCTTCCATAAGTACGGTATTATAATCTGTCGAATACGGCTTTACAGGAGAAATTTCAAATATATCCGCTCCTGTCTGGCCTTGTATTTCCTGTGCAATTCCTCTGGTATTGCCGCCCCATGAAAAATATGCTATCAAAACCTTTCCGCCCGTCTTTGTATCGGGCACGTCTTCCTTTGCTGTCACCGTTCCTGCCTTGCCGCTATCCGCATTTCTGACAAGACGCACTCCCAGGTTATAGCTTGCCATATCCGCCTGACCGGCAGCGCGATAAGCGCTTCGCATATTCTTGGCAAAATCATTCCATCCGCCGCCGCGATACACATGCCTTGTCCCTGTATCGACACCGGTTGGATCCTGCTTAACATTTAAGTCATAATCACCGTAATAATCCCAGCACCACTCATTTACATTGCCATGGCAGTCATATAATCCCCAGGCATTCGGCTCAAAGCTTCCAATCTCTACCGTAGTCTGCCTGTATTCTCCGGGACGAGCCTCCAGTACCGAATTATCAAAATAGTTTTCTTCGATCTCATAAGGATAATGTCCATAGAAGTTTGCTTCAGTAGCATCGAGTGACTTTTCCGTATTAAACGGTGTGTTCGTTCCTGCCCTGCAGGCATATTCCCATTCCGCTTCCGTTGGCAGCCGGTATCCGTCAGCACTCATATCCCATGTCACTCCATCTGATGTAACTGTATACACTGGTGTGAGACCTGCATCTATGCTCTTTGCATTAGCAAAGCTTACAGCATCAAGCCAGGAGATATTCTCGACAGGAAGCTTTTCTCCGGTGAAAGTGCTCGGATTATTTCCCATGAGGCGATCATATTCTTCCTGTGTCGTCTCATATGGATCTATGTAAAATGATAAAACGCTTACTTCATGCTGCAGTTCATCATCTATGCGCCAGTTTTCGGATTCCGGGCTTCCCATCAGGAATGTTCCGCCTTCGACTAGCAGAAAGCCGTCCTGTACATTTGAAGGATCTACGTTTACTTGTGAACCTTGTGTATGATTATCTTTACTCTCAGCCATAGTTTCTGCAGTGTCCTCCTCTGACAACGAATCTGTTACCATTTCATCAGAAGCACTCCATCCTGCTCCGTCAAAATTCTGTTTGTTTGTGCTGCCCGATATCATATTGATCACAAGTCCCAGGATTATTGCACCCATAATGAATACCACAGGCAGTAATGGATTCTTTTTCTCCTCTGTTTTCATTTGAGAGTTTCTGCATAAAACCGCAACCTCAGTTCCAATAAATGCCCAGAAGGAAAGCAGGAGGATATTCTCAAGGAATACGAGGATTCCTGCCTTCTCATAATCAAGAAAGGCAAAGGGAACACGGAAGAAAAGATAATCTGGCATTCCGTTCCTGATAAATAAAAACAATCCTATACCAGCCACGATACATAATGCTACAGATATCACCGTCTTCATTTTATCTGTAAGCTGTACTCTTGCAAACATTACCGGAATATGCATCCCAAGGTGCAGTCCCATGAGTACAAAAGCCCAGTGTGACATAGACAGATGCATTCTTCTGGCAAAGGAAACCTTCGTCATTCCATACAGAAAAGGTACTGCATGACCACTCATGGACACACCGCAGAAAGCAGTCATGGCAAAAGATAAAAGAAGGGCTATGTTCACTACAGTCGTTGCTATTCTGTATGGATTGTATTTACCTTTGAATAACGCACCGTACCACTTTCTATTAAGGATCTGATGGATAATAACAAGCACCGTCATGCCAATCCCGATCCACTCATGCAATGCTTCGCCTGTTACCTGATAAGCCATCAGACATAATAAGAGGACGGTCATACAGACATCCACTATTCTTTTTAACATGATATTTTGTTTTCCCTGCATGTATCCGTCCTCACTTCCTCACTCTTTCTTTACTGCAAGCCATCGATCCAGGACTTGAGCTCATCCTCCGACACTCCTCCGTCGAATCGCTTGCCATCAAGCCATGTTCCGCTTCCAGCATTGTCCGCAAGGTTCTGACCGCTTCTGCCTATTCCGCTACCTCCTGATGTACAAAAAGGTATCAGGGTAATACCGTCGAAGTTGTAGCTCTCCACAAATGTATCCATGATGCGAGGTTCTTCTCCCCACCAGATAGGGTATCCAATATAAACCGTTGTATATCCATCCAGCGATATCGCATCACTTCCAATCTCCGGTCTTACGGAGGAATCATTCTGTTCCTTAGTTGAGCGGCTGTTTGAATCATTCCAGTTCAGATCTGCATCCGTATATTCCTGCGCAGCCTTGATCTCATAGGTATCCGCTCCCGTGATACCTGCAATCTTTTCCGCAACACCCTTGGTGGTCCCGGTTGCTGAGAAATATACAACCATGGTTTCCTTGTCTTGCTGTGTGTTATATGCTTCTTCCGAAGACACATCTTCCGCAGCCGCATCCGGTGCGTTTAAAGCAGAATCAGAAGCCCCGTTCTCATTTATCTGCTCTTCAATGTCATTCACAGTTTCTGCTTTCTGTGAACCCTCGTTATTCCCACATGCCGTAAGACCAACAGCTAATAAAACCGCTGCAAGTACTGATATTCTTCCATTCATCTGCTTACTTCTCCTCTTCCTTCCATACCTCTTTTGCCTGACGAAATACCGCCCAACTCTTAGGCCACGCTTCTTGTCAATGGGGTACAAAAACTTTTTCCAACTTTTTATCTCCAACCATTGTTTCCTTTATCAGAAGCTATGCTCTGTCAGCCATGCAACCGCTTTTTCAACCATTTCCGTGATATTTCTGCCATCTTCTGTGATCACTTCCTGCTTTTCCAGTCCGGCATGAAAATCGACATGCTCAGCTTCAGCAAAGGCATTTTTCAGATAATTGTTATCATCAGAAAAGCCGGGATCCGGTTGAATCTGGCAGATGCTGTAAGCCTGGAGAATCGCGCTTACCGGAACGCCATGGTAGCTTAGACCTTTATATTGATCAATCTCACTCTGCTTTATTGGAGCACTCTCTCTGTAGATTCGCATCGCTTCAGCAAGTACTTTTGTATCTTCTTCTGACAGTTTATCTGCAGCATTGCTGGTAGCCGTATTGTCCTTTACCTGTTCAAGCGTACTCATTCCCGAAAGAACTGCAATTACATCATCAAGGCCGAGGCAAAACCTCACAGCCCAGGAAGCAATCGACCAGTCGGGATGTGCTGTCTTCAGCAGTTTTTCCGCTTCCTCAGGAAGCTTAGCAAGGCCGCCGCCTTTTACCGCTTCCATGATGACCACTTTTCTGCCATGCTTACGTATCACTTCATAACAAGGACCGGCCTGTACCAGTTCGCTGTCCCAGTCGATCGGATTCAGGGCAATCTGAACAAATTCAATTTCCGGATGTTCCTTCAGTACCCGATCCAGCAGTTTGGCAGATGAATGGAAGGATACCCCAAGATGACGGATTTTTCCATCCTCTTTCCATTTTTTCGCATGGTCAAAGAGATGTGTTGTCTTCACGATACCGCCCTTTCCGTCATACCCATCATAGTATACATTCTGGATATTATGGAGAAGATAGTAATCCACATACTCTACGCCCAGATGCTCCAGCTGGCTCTGGAAGGTCTCTTCGATTTTCTCCTCTGGGAGCTCCATAAACGTCGGAAACTTTGTCGCTACGGTATAACTGTCTCTCGGATGGCGTTCCACCAGAGCCTTACGGGTAGCTTCCTCACTTTTTCCATCGTGATAAACGAAGCTGGTATCAAAATATGTATAACCGGCTTCCAGAAAAGCGTCTACCATTTCATTCAACTGCTTGTAATCAAAATCTGTCGGGCCGGAAATAACCGGCAGTCGCATCATGCCAAAACCTAAATTCTTCATGGATTCTTCTCCCTTCACAATCTGATTTGCTTTTTTCCCAGAGCGTTGTAATCATCCTCGGATACCGCTTCCAGCCACTCATTGCTGCAGTTCTCTCCTGGTACTTCAAGGGAAATATGCGAGAACCAGCTGTCTTTCTTCGCTCCATGCCAGTGCTTTACACCCTGCGGGATCACAACAACTGTTCCTTCCTTCAGCTCCTGAGCCGGTTTCCCTTCTTCCTGATACCAACCTTCTCCTGCGGTACAGATCAGGATCTGACCACCACCCTTGTCTGCATGATGCACATGCCAGTGATTCCTTGTTCCGGGTTCAAACGTCACATTAGCCAGAAAAAGCGGTGCTTTACCAAACTCCGTCAGAGCATTCAGATAGCTCTGTCCGTCAAAATACTGTGCATAGGCGTCATTCGGATTCCCCAACCCAAAACTGTTTACCTTGTCAAATTCTGTCTTATCCATGTACTTCATGTCAAAACCTCCATTATGCTTCCGATACCGTAAGTGTCACTCGCTCCGGCATCTGTCCTATCAGTTCCAGATCACCGTCATGGATATGTCCGATGATCATCATATCCTTATACTCCCCGGACGTTTCCTCTCCGCCATAAAGAAGTGCGAACCATCCTCCGCCAAGACTTATATCGCCGTTCTTCCATCCGACCTGCGTTTCCAGGGGATCATATAGTCCGTTCGCCGTGCTGCAACAGTAGTCAATTCCTGAGTCATATCCGCTGCATGTAAACGGGAGTCTTTTTTCAAAATCCCTTGCCGCCAGAGTGTCATTAAGTGTCGCCCGGATTCTTACACTCCCATCCGTGATAATGACATTTTTCATGGTTCTATTCCTCGTCTGCGTATACTTCCTTTGCCAGGTTAAACGTAGCCCAGGCATGGGGCCAACCACAATAGAAGGCAGTATGTGTAATGATAGCTGCCATTTCCTTCCTCGTCACACCATGATTCTTCGCATTCGTAAGATGGTACTTTAAGGAACTGTCGGTAACACCCTGAGACATAAGCGATACCACGGTAATTATGCATCTTGTCTTCAGATCAATATCCTCATTATTCCAGTTTTCTCCAAAGAGTATGTCGTCATTATAGTGTGCAAACTCCGGTGCAAATGCCCCTAATGCGTCTCTTCCTGCTGTCTGTACGATTTTTTCTGCCATGATAACCTCCTATATAAATATCCACGTGTTGATTTTTCGCTCTGTGGACAGTATAATAGATAATAATCAAAAACACCATTTCCACATCATCATCCGTGGCGAATATGCCACACTTTTTTTAATGTGGATATTTTAAGGAGTATGCCATGCCTATCGAAAGAAAAACAGATCTCCGCATACAGAAGACGAAACAAGCCATTAAGGAGACTTTCAAAGAAATGATCTGTGAAATGGATGCTTCAGAGATCACCATCAAAGAACTGACAGACCGTGCCATGATCCACAGAAAAACCTTCTACTTGCACTATACATGCATCGAAGCTCTATATGAAGATATGTTCTCAGAGCTGTCTGATAAATACTACGAAGCAATCGACCAGGTACCTGCTGATGCGCCATTCACAGAAGTGAACCGTGTATTCTTTACCTTTATGGCTGATCAGGAGCCCTACATGGAAAAGATCGTCTGCTCAGCAAGTTATCGTGAGTTTGCTGATAAGTTCTTTATGTCCATGCTCCGGCATAACAGAAGACGCCACAATCCATATGCGGCCTTCTCTCAGGAAGAACAGAATATCATCAATAACTTTCTGGCGCTGACGAGCTCCAATATTTACCGCCAATGGGTTGCTGACGGGAAAAAAATCCCCCTGGACTCCCTGATCGAATTAACCGGAAAGTTATTTCTAAACGGTATATCCTCTATCCTTTGACCATAAAAAGAGGCAGCCACTATGTTTAAGTGACTGCCTCTGCTAATCCATTATTCAGATTTCCGTATCAAACCGCCAGTGAATATCAAGCCTGTCGTTCTCGAATACATCCACATAATCAATAAACGCATCCATGATTTCCTGTGTAAGCTCCTTTGCCGACAATACAACCTCAAATCCATCGGTATCCGTTCCCTGTCAAGTTCCATTTGCTTCACCCTGAACTCCGCTTCTTCCAGCTGCTTCTTCAACTTCTCCACCTTTCCATCATATTCTTTTTTTAGCTCAAGAAACCTCTCCCGATTCAGCTTCCCATCAGCATATTCATCGTAAAGCTTCATCCATGCCATTTTCTCCGATTGAATCACCTTCTGTACTATCTCCACATCTTTTTTCGGATTACTCTTTTTCAGTGAAGCCGCCTGCCTCTCCCTGGCATCCATAACAATCCGTACCCTCTGATGAAGTGCTTTAAGAACACAATCCCTGGCCTTTCCACTTTTCATGCCAACCTTCACACAGGATGCATCCCCGCAGGCCACCCCTCTTTGGCACCTCATAACACTGTTTCCGCTTCGCTGATTCTGAAGAATCCGCCCACAATATTTGTCAGCGCCGCATAGACTACCGGGTCATAATACCCTTCGCTGTTGTACCTCAGTTCATTCATTCGTTATCAACCTCCATTCTTCAAAACAACCTGTAACTGGCACCGTGCCGTCCTCCTTTCTCTGATCTGCAGGAACACTTTTGTCCCTCATGTCACAGTCAAAAAAAGAGGACGGGAAATTAACCTCGCTCCGAACTTTACAGCTTTTATTTTTTTCTTGACTTTGCACTGCAGCGGCAATATAATCATTTGTTACAGATGCGCAGATAAAAATTTTAAAAACAGCTGGATTTTTCGACGGAATTGTGTATAATATAGATAGAGGTACACGAAACCTCTCAAATGAAATGTTCTTTCGCACTTGTAAAAGTGTTTTTTGGTCGACGAGACCGCATACGAAAGGATAATTTGACCGACGAGGTCACTCTGGTTAGCCAGAGTAGGGTATGGTTAGCGCCGTACCCTTATTTTTTACCTATAACACTAAGAAGACATCACTGATTGAAAGAGTATCTTAAGGCACAAAGCAAAACAAATGAGATTATAGTCGGAAATATGATCGGTTCTGATGAACTGGATCGTTTTTCGAAGTCAGACTTTCGCTGGGCTGACAACAGAAAGAAGCCTTTTCGTCAAAGAGCTGTAAAAAAGGGAGAAATCTACCAGTTTGAATTTGGCAAGAATTATATCCCTGAGATGTCATATGAGCATCGCGGTTTTCCTTCATTTCGCATGATTCCGTACTGAAGCTTAACGATATCAGAACGGTAAGCATCAACAGGATTCTTTATCAACAGAGCGGCAGGATTGACCCTGTCTCAGATACATACAAAGAGATTGAGACATTTGTTCTGCGAAAATACTTTCCAAGTTTTCTGCGCGACTATGAGCAGAATAACAAGGCCATAGAATCGCTAAATGAACAGGTCAGCACACTGACCGAAGAAAAAGAGACATTGCAAACAGAAAACGATCAGCTCAAAGCAGAAATCGAATCCTTGCGGAGTCAGCTTAACGACAAACCAGAGGATCCAAATTAAGGGTACTTCCACTATTGAGGGAGTACCCTTTTTTCTTCAGTCCTTCTTGTAATGATCCGCCTCAAACCCAGCAGCGTTTAATATAAGCCCCGGCACCCATGGCGGCGTCCGGCTCATCTGCTCACAGACCACATCCACCGAAACACCCCTGCTGCACTCCATAATCAGCTCATCGTGCACATGCCCCACAATGAAGCAATGTGACAATGTCAGCATGGCATAGCACAGAATATCCCTGGATATCGCCTGCACGATATTCTCCACGAACTTTGGACCATAGGATTCAATACATGGTGGCGTGGGTGATGATGGCTGCGATCTCTTCCTGCTGTCTGTACAATTTTCTCACTCATTTCATTTGCCTCCCTATTGTCTGATAAATTCACTATCCTTTTGTGGTATTCCGTTTGCATCTGATACATAACGCTCTGCTGTCATATGAAGATCATATTTCTCGCGTAAATCGGCAAGCTCTTTCATCATCGGCGACGCATGATGCCTGTCTATTGCCTCCTGATCTTCCCAACTGTCGACCAGAAGCACTGTTTCAGCGTCTCCGAGAGAGATAAAATATTCATATTTTAAGTTGCCCTCTTCCGCCCGTATCCTATCAGCGATACCGGTTCTTTCCATCTCCTCTGCAAACTTACGGGCATTTCCATTAACTCCTGTATAATACAAATTTACTGTAATACTCATTCAAAACACCTCTTATAAATTAAAGTACTTCATAAAGCCACTCGCCACCAAAGTTTTTCCTGGCATTTTTTCTATCCTTTCTTCTTATGCAAAACAAGCCTCTGACCTTTGTAGGCCAGAGACTTGAAAAATCAGTTCATCTTTCCGCAGTTTCCGACCTTTTCTCCGGTAACGAAATACTCATAGGTCGGGAATTCAAACAATACCGGCTTAAAGGTGTGGTAATTGATCTTGTCCTGCTCATTTAAAACTGCTTCATCGGCGTAGGTCGCAAGGATCTTGCAGATAAAGTGATCGAAGTTTTCCAGTTCATAGTTGCCATCAACTTCACATTCAATGGAAACTTTAGCCTCATCAATAAGAGGTGCCCCATTTTCGCCCATTGTCCATACAAAAGCTTCAGACTTATCTTCTTTATTTCCGCTGATTGTTCCCATCTTGTCAGCATGCGCAAGCCATGATTCATCCACAACATTTACGGAAAGCTTTTTATTCTCACGGATTCCCTTATTGATATAGTGTGCCTGTACCAGGGACACCATCAGATGAGAGTGTGCTACAGTTCCTGCATGTGCCACAAGAGTCCATGTAGGTTTATGATTTACCATAGCCCCAACAACGATCACAGGGCATGGATATAACGCAAGTGTTGCTCCGATATTTTTCTTTGCCATATTATTTCATCTCCTTTTCCCAAAAACGGATCACATTAAGCTCCAGACTGTCAGCTACCTTTTCAAGTGAGGATACCTCCTCTTCTGTAAGTATGATATTTGCCGCCTTTACTGCATCAAGTACCTGGTTTTCTTTTGTAACACCGATAATCGGAAGAGTTCCCTTTGCAATTGCCCATGCCACAGGGATCTGTGCCATGTCAACACCATACTTATCTGCCAGCTTTTTAAGCTCACCGTTCAATATTTCAAGCTTATCAAGCACAGGATTGTAGGTCTCTGCTCTTGCTGAGCCTTCCGGCATAGGATACTTTGTATCATACTTACCGGATAATGCTCCCTGCTCAAGGACCATATATGCAAAGAAGTGGATATCATTTTTCTTACAATGATCCAGGATTCCCGAATCTTCTGATGATCTGTTGATAAGGCTGTAATGATTCTGTACTGCTGAAAGTTTAAGTCCATGTGCCTTTAAAATCTCATTTGCCTGCTTGATCTCTGCCAGATTATGATTTGATACTCTTACTTTTATCAATAAGCATCGGACTTACCCTGATGCAGTAACCGCATCATCCGAATCGTTTATCGTTATCGTGCCGCCCTGGTTCCGGCCTTTATAGCCGTATGGCTTGTATAATACCCGTTTGCAGCATAATTATAAACTGTCGCTATGTTTACAGTACCATCGGAGATATTGATATCCTCTCCCTGTATCCCGTCCCCTTAGTCCTTTATGCCCAAGATCACTTCTGCTATCTTCTCTGCCAGTTTTTCGTGGCTCTCCGGTGACAGATGCAGGGAATCTATCGGAGAAGGCTTGACAAGCAATGCGGCGTCCAGAAATAAACAGCCATATCGTTCAGCTATATCCCTGTAATATCCGGGGAACTCTCTTGACCTGTCCACAGCATCCTCCCGAAACCTTCCATAAAATGAAGAATGTGTGATGTCCTCTCCTATCTCAGGTGGGGAAATAAGGATAATATGCGGTATAAAACCCTGTTTTTCCTCAGTAAATGTTCTTATGACATCTACTAAGACACCTGCCCCTTCAGCAATTTCCTTCGCAGAAGCATGAAACACATCCTTAAGGTCGTTGCTGCCAAGCATTAACGTGATGATATCTACCGGTTTATGCGAATTTAAGCATGGTCTCAGGTAGTTAAGCCCATTCTTCCAGCCGTCAATCGGATCATCATAAACCGTATTGCGTCCATTACATCCTTCTTCAATTACCCAGTATTCATCACCAAGCAGACCGGCCAAACGGCTTGTCCAGCGTATACCCTCCGGATATCTTAATCCGTTGGACGGGTCATAACCATAGGTGTTAGAATCTCCGTAACATAAAACTGTCTTCACGTCCATATCATTTACTTCCTTTCATATTCGTGGAATATATTATAGCATGTAAAAACCTTCTAAAAGAATCCTCGTCAAAGAATCCAATAGCTTGCATAATATCATAAAATAAAAAGTCCGCCGATACAACGGCGGGAATGGCAACCATCAGGGCAAATATTAAAAAGATAAGGTTGTAAATCGCATATGCTTCA
>ODAI011676360.1_pt1 | contig 19076 bp, 14 predicted proteins | sample 1539321 | NCBI WGS metagenome assembly ODAI01 (sample SAMN02144231, study PRJEB22623) | gut metagenome | biome: sheep rumen | host: Ovis aries | place: New Zealand
AGGAAGGACAAAGTTTATCAATACGGATTTAGGATTAGAGAAAACATCAACTTCTGCTTGGACATATGAGGTGTATATGATGATTCCTCCAACCGACTTGTCGGGCAAGACGTTGACGTTCCGTCTAACCTCGGATGCGGGTTACGCCTACGAAGCAAACCTACAAGGAAAGAACTTCGAAGCAGGCAAAGCATATCAGCTGTCGGGAGAGGCACAAGGCGCAACCATCAAGAACTTGAACTTGATTGCAGCCGCAGAGAATGCAACACAAAACCCGGATGTTGGTACTTTCGTAAAGAATACCGATGGAACAGTCAACATCAATGACAATTTGGAAAAGATTGCAAGTGTTGTTTCAGTGAATGTTGCATATATTGAAGACCCGACGGTTTGTGATGAGATTGGCTATTTCAGAAACTTACAACAATTGGGGTGTACCAATTACATAAATACTGAGGAAAACCTAATGATTCAAAGTCTGGATGTCTCTAACAATCGATATTTGAAAAGCCTCATATGTGGATGCAACAACCTGACAACCATTGATTTATCCAAGAATACAATGTTAACGCAGCTGTACTGCTTTAATAATAAACTTACCTCGTTGGATTTATCAAATAATCCCCAATTGCAGACCTTGATGTGCTATAGAAACTCACTCACCTCGCTGGATCTGTCAAATAATCCAAAACTGCAAGAAATAAGATGTGGCGATAACCAAATGACTTCACTGGATGTTTCTGGTTGTATGACGTTGACAAATTTACGATGCGCCAATAATCAACTCACCTCATTGGATCTTTCGAACTGTACATCATTGAATTATTTAGAATGTCCTACCAATAATCTTACATCACTGGATATTTCAAACAGTACGGCATTGAAAGAGTTACGTTGCAATAATAATCAATTTACATCACTGGATGTTTCGAATAATGCAAAGTTGGAGCTTTTGGATTGCCATAAAAATCAACTCACCTCACTGGATGTATCGAACAATACGGCATTGATGTATCTGGATTGCGAAAACAACCAATTGACGACACTGGATGTCTCTAACAATACAAATCTTGAGGAATTATCGTGTTCTAGAAACCCTTTTGAAGAGTTGTCCATTACCAATATGGAGAAACTTGTTTTCTTGAATATCGTAAATTGTCCTGCTTTGAAAACATTGAAATGTCAATCTAATCATCTGAGTACACTTTATGTTCAAAACAACCCAGCATTGGAGACACTGTTCTGTCAAGTTAATTACCTTACAGAACTGAATTTAAGTGGGTGTACAGCATTGAAGCAATTACGGAGTTTCAAAAATATGATGTCGTATTTGGATATTTCAGGCTGCACGTCCTTATATCTATATTATCCAAGATTAGATTCTTTCTGTTTAGTTGGAAATCAATATGCGGACGAGAATCGAAACTCATATCAAGAGATGACATTAAAAGCCCGCTCAAACGATACGACAGACTTAAATACAAGTAGTACATCATTTAATAATGAGCATGTAACTGTTACAAAAGAATAATTTATCGATTGAAAAATGATTTACCCGGCTGCATTCGAAAAGACTTTCGGATGCAGCCTTTTTTATCCGTCACCCTTTATCCTTACCTAATAATTCACGAAACACAAGGTCAATCCCAAATAAATTGCTATCTTTGCCGGAAAAGAAAACTATATAACCGTATGAATAATCAACGCTATATGCAACGCGGTGTATCGGCCGCCAAAGAAGATGTGCATAACGCCATCAAGAACATTGATAAAGGTATCTTCCCCGGTGCTTTCTGCAAAATCATCCCCGACATCCTCGGTGGTGACCCTGAGTATTGTAACATCATGCATGCCGACGGTGCCGGCACCAAATCGTCGCTCGCCTATGCCTACTGGAAAGAAACTGGTGACATGAGCGTGTGGAAAGGTATCGCACAGGATGCCCTCATCATGAATATCGACGACCTGCTGTGTGTGGGAGCCGTCGATAACATCTTGGTGTCATCAACCATCGGGCGTAACAAGATGCTGATTCCGGGAGAAGTCATCTCGGCCATCATCAACGGTACCGATGAGTTGCTGGCGGAACTTCGTGAGATGGGCGTCGGAGCCTATGCTACCGGTGGTGAGACTGCCGACGTGGGCGACTTGGTTCGCACTATCATCGTCGACTCAACCGTGACCTGCCGCATGAAGCGCAGCGATGTCATCGACAATGCCAACATCCGTCCGGGTGATGTGATTGTAGGACTGGCCTCTTTCGGACAAGCCACCTATGAAAAAGAGTACAACGGTGGTATGGGAAGCAACGGACTGACCTCGGCCCGTCACGATGTGTTCGCCAAATACCTCGCAGAGAAATATCCTGAGACCTACGATAAAGCCGTACCCGACGAACTGGTTTACTGCGGCGGTCTGAAACTGACCGACAAGGTAGAAGGCAGTCCGCTGGATGCCGGCAAGCTGGTACTCTCACCGACCCGCACTTACGCTCCAGTAGTGAAACAATTGCTCGATGCCCTCCGCCCACAGATCCATGGCATGGTACACTGCTCGGGAGGTGCTCAGACCAAGATCATGCACTTCGTGGGCAATAACTGCCGCGTCATCAAGGACAACCTCTTCCCTGTTCCGCCACTCTTCAAGACCATTCAGGAACAGAGCGGCACCGACTGGTCGGAGATGTACAAAGTGTTCAACATGGGACACCGGCTGGAGGTATATCTTGCACCGGAGCATGCCGAAGAGGTCATCGCCATCAGCAAACGCTTCAACATCGATGCCCGCATCGTCGGCCACATCGAGGAAAGCGAACGTAAAGAATTGATTATCCGCAGTGAATATGGAGAATTCCACTATGATTAAGAAAGCACTTCACATCATAGGAATTATCGTCTGCCTGGCTGCAGTCGTCTATCTATGTATACAAGATTATAAACTCTTCACCAACCATCCAAGGGTACACGACTATATCATTCAGCCAATTGTACTCTTGGGATGGATAGACATCACGATAGACACCATCAAGGGGCCAGGCTGGATGAAGAAACTATTAAAGATTTTTGATTAAGCATGGCCGAAAACAGCATATTAGAGAAGTTGAATGGATTACTTCCCCGCTATGAGGAAGTATCGACGTTGATTACCGACCCATCGGTCATTGCCGACCAGTCCCGCTACGTCAAACTGACAAAGGAGTACAAAGACCTGGGCAAGCTGATGGAGTTAAGGAAGGAATATGTGCAATACCTTGACGAGCAGAACGAAGCCAAGCAGATCATGCTGAACGAGAGCGATGCCGATCTGAAGGAGATGGCCCGTGAAGAACTTGCCCTCTGCGAGGAACGCCTTCCGCAACTGGAGGAGGAAATCAAGCTTCAGCTGATACCAGCCGACCCGACTGACGACCGCAATGCGATCCTCGAGATCCGTGCCGGTACGGGTGGCGACGAAGCGGCCCTCTTTGCTGGCGACCTGTTCCGCATGTACTCGAAGTATTGCGAGATGAAGGGCTGGAAACTGGAAGTATCCAACGCCAACGAAGGAACTGTCGGGGGATTTAAGGAGATTGTCTGCTCCATCACCGGCGAGAAAGTGTATGGCACATTGAAATATGAGTCGGGCGTGCATCGTGTACAACGTGTTCCTGCGACCGAGACCCAGGGACGTGTGCATACCTCTGCTGCCTCCGTGGCCGTCCTGCCCGAGGCCGAACCGTTTGAAGTCTCCATCAACGAAGGAGAGATCCGCTGGGATACCTTCCGCAGTGGAGGAGCCGGCGGACAGAATGTCAACAAAGTAGAGTCCGGCGTTCGTCTGCGCTATAACTGGAAGAACCCGAACACCGGTGTTGTCGAAGAGATCCTGATCGAATGTACCGAGACGCGCGACCAACCGAAGAACAAGGAACGGGCACTCTCTCGCCTGCGTACCTTCATCTACGACCGCGAGCACCAGAAATATATGGACGACATCGCCAGCAAGCGGAAGACCATGGTGTCGACCGGTGACCGATCGGCAAAGATACGTACCTACAACTATCCGCAAGGACGCATCACCGACCATCGTATCAACTATACCATCTACAACCTCAGTGCGTTCATGGATGGAGACATCCAGGATTGCATCGACCACCTCATCGTGGCCGAGAATGCCGAACGTATGAAAGAAAGTGAATTATAGTCCGTCATGAACCTTTTCAAGAACATATCACTCCGAAATACAACTGAAAGGCTAACCGCCCTCTTCAAACGATTCCCTGTCGTCTCGATACTGATCGTGACACTGACGGCGTACATCATCCTGCTCATCCAGAACGGTTGGGACACCTTCTCCGAGCGGAACGTCACTTTTTTGTTCTCTGTACTCCCTACTTCGGCCCTCCTCACCCTCTCGTTTCACCTCTTCAACGAAGAATATCCGCGAAAAGGTGTGAGTTATATCGTCGAGGCCCTGCTGCTCATTGGATGGGTAGCATACTGCCGTTACATCACTGCAGACAACCTAAACATTGATATCAATGAAGTTCTCTTCCTCGTGAGTGTCATCTGCTTCATCCTTTCCATCTTTACCCTTTCGTTTATCCGTCGAAAGAACGACCTTCCTGTATGGAACTTCGCTATTAGGGTACTCTTTGGAGCAGCCATCGCATTCATCATCGGCCTCATCCTGAGCGGTGGAGTGAGCCTGCTCTTCCTTTCCTTGGATAAGTTGTTCGGGCTGGAGATATCCGACAAGGTTTATACGACCGGACTGACCGTCTGTTTGGTCCTTATCACGCCAATCCTTTTCCTGTTGCAGATCCCTGGGGGAGAAAAAAAGCAAGATGATGCGGTACCGACCTTGTCGAAGTTCTACCGTGGAGTGATTCAAAACCTATTCATTCCCCTGCTAATCTGTTATTTCGTTACGCTGTACGTCTATGCACTGAATATTCTCATCCGTTGGGAACTGCCTAACGGCTGGGTATCAAGCTTGGTCACCACATTGATGGCAGGTATGCTCGTCCTCATCTTCCTGCTTTACCCGCAACAATACCAGGCACAACTAAAACGGGCAGAACGGTTTGCCCTTCACATCGCACCGTTGCTGACATTGCCTGTACTGGTGCTGATGAGCATCGGTATCTTCCGCCGTATCTCCGATTATGGCATCACCGTACCAAGACTTTATCTGTTGCTGTTCAACATCTGGTGTTACCTTGCCTGCATCATCCTCTTGATGAAACGCTCACGCAATATCTGGTGGCTTCCTGTCTCATTCGGTATAATGGCATTCGTTGCTTCCATCGGTCCGTGGAGCTTCGCCAACCTCACGAAGAACCAGCTGCGGAAAGAAGTAAGGAAGGCACTCACCGCCTTCAGCCCACAATTACCACTGTCACAGGAGCAATACCGTAAGTGGTTTTTGACACAAGGCGACAGCGCCCAGAACATTGCCAGCAAGATTGCCTATTTAGACGACTTCTATCCCAAGACAGGGCTGAAAGATATCCTTGCCGATTCGGTGTTCACATATATCAGTCGGGATCAGATCGAAGCTGTCGAAGTAGAGCCCGTTATTGCTCTATCCAAGGAACACTTATTGAGGAATAACCTCGCACTGCCGCAAGGATATAACTACGTAAAGATGGTAGGACAAGAGGATATCTCGGAAGTGATGTTCCGCAACGACTCCGTCTTCTTTGCTATCCGAGATGTAGAGTTCGGCATCCGTTGTCAGGAACTAATCGATGAGTTGAATAAAGAAAAAGAAACGTACACCTTGGAAGAAAAGGACAAGTTGCTTGTCTTCGATTATATTTCATTCTGTCCCGAACGAAAAGAAATCAATTTTGGAGGATTATTATTTACTAAAGAACCAATAAAGAAACAAGATGAATAAAGAAGCACTATTTGCACACATCATGCAGAAACAATCCTTTCTGTGTGTAGGTCTGGATACCGACATCAAGAAGATTCCGGAACATTTGTTGAGCGAGGAAGATCCGATCTTCGCTTTCAACCGTGCCATCATCGACGTAACTGCTCCCTACTGCATTGCTTACAAGCCAAACCTGGCTTTCTATGAGAGCATGGGCGTGAAAGGATGGATTGCTTTTGAGAAGACCGTGGACTATCTGAGGAAGAATTATCCGGAGCAGTTCATCATCGCGGATGCCAAACGTGGTGATATCGGCAACACCTCGGCCATGTATGCCCGCACGTTCTTCGAAGAAATGGACTTGGACGCCGTGACCGTCGCACCGTACATGGGTGAAGACAGTGTATCACCTTTCCTGACCTACCCCGACAAATGGGTCATTCTCCTGGCATTGACCAGCAATAAAGGGTCGCACGACTTCCAGCTGACCGAAGATGCGCAGGGAGAACGATTGTTCGAGAAAGTACTGCGTCGTTCACAAGCATGGGGAACCGATGAGAACATGATGTACGTGGTGGGTGCTACTCAAGGTAGAGCCTTCGAAGATATCCGTAAGATTGTGCCGAACCACTTCCTACTCGTTCCGGGCATCGGAGCTCAGGGCGGTTCGCTGGAAGAAGTATGCCAGTATGGCATGAACAAGCAATGTGGCCTCATCGTCAACTCCAGCCGTGCCATCATCTATGCAGATAAGTCGCCTTGTTTTGCCGAAGCTGCCGGCATTGCCGCCAAGAAAGTTCAAGAACAGATGAAAGAACAGTTAAAGGCCATTTTGTAATCATCTTGAAAGTCAAACTATATCCTTAAAAAAGGTCTAAAAGCATAAATAATTGACAAAAGGAAAGGATATATAAAAAAAAAGAACTTAATTTGCAGTGTTAAAAGAAACACATTTATTGTATAAAGATAAATGTTACAAAGAATAAGTATATGGAGTTTTCAGCAAAACAAATTGCAGCATATATAGGGGGAACCATCATTGGCGATGAGAATGCAACCGTCCATACCTTTGCAAAAATCGAAGAAGGAGTGCCGGGAGCCTTATCATTCCTTTCGAACCCCAAATACACCCATTATATTTACGAGACCCAATCGAGCATCGTATTGGTGAACAAGGACTTTGAACCGGAGCACGAGATCAGTGCCACCCTCATCAAAGTGGATAATGCGTACGAGAGTCTGGCAAAGCTGTTGAACCTCTACGAGGCCAGCAAACCGAAGATGGTCGGTATCGACCCATTGGCTTCGATAGCTCAGACCGCAAAGATAGGCGACAATGTCTATATCGGTCCGTTTGCATCCATTGCCGAAGGTGCAGAGATTGGTGACAACACCATCATTTATCCACATGTAACGGTTTGTGCCAATGCAAAGGTCGGTCATGACACGATACTTTATCCGAGTGTGACCATCTATCATGACTGCCGGGTAGGCAATCATTGTACCTTGCATGCAGGCTGCGTGATTGGTGCCGACGGATTTGGATTTGCTCCAAGCGCGGAAGGCTACGACAAGATTCCACAGATTGGTATTACCATCATTGAAGATAATGTGGAGATCGGAGCGAATACGTGCGTTGACCGTGCTACAATGGGTGCAACTATCGTACATAAAGGAGCCAAGTTGGACAATTTGATCCAGATTGCTCATAATGTGGAGATTGGCAGTCATACCGTTATGGCCGCTCAGAACGGTGTAGCCGGTTCAACAAAGATCGGCGAATGGTGTATGTTTGGCGGTCAGGTAGGTATTGCCGGACATATCAAGGTGGGCGATAAGACCTATTGTGGTGCTCAAACAGGTATTGCAGGAACAGTCAAAGGGAATGCGACCTACCTCGGTTCACCGGCTATTGATGCTCGCCAATATATGAAATCATACGCTTACCTCCGGAAATTGCCGGATATGGCCAACGAGGTAAGTGCGTTGAAGAAAGAAATCGAATTATTAAAGAAACAATTAAATAAATAGGCTCATGTTGAAACAGCAAACTTTGAAGGGAAGCTTTTCGCTGAACGGAAAAGGTCTACATACCGGAATGAACCTCACGGTGACCTTTAACCCAGCACCGGATAATCATGGATACAAGATACAACGTATCGACTTAGATAACCAGCCAATTATCGATGCCGTGGCAGAGAACGTGGTGGACACAACCAGAGGTACAGTCATCGAAAAGCATGGCGTACGCGTCAGCACGATCGAACATGCGATGGCTGCCCTGTATGCATCCGGCATCGACAACTGTCTGATCCAAGTAAATGGTCCTGAGTTCCCCATTCTGGATGGTAGTGCCAAATACTATATCGAGCATATTCAACGGGTGGGCATCGAGGAACAGACAGCCGTTAAGGATTACTATATCATCAAATCGAAGATAGAGTTCAGGGATGAAGAGAAAGGCTCTTCCATCATCGTATTGCCTGATGACAGTTTCAGCATCAATGCCTTGATATCCTACGATTCCAGTATCCTTTCCAACCAATATGCAACGTTGGAAGATATGAATAAGTTTTCGACTGAGGTTGCTGCCGCACGCACCTTTGTCTTTGTCCGTGAGATTGAGCCCCTGCTCAATGCCGGTCTTATCAAGGGTGGCGACTTAGACAACGCCATTGTCATCTACGAACGTGAGATGTCACAGGAGAAATACGACAAACTAGCCGATGTGATGGGTGTTCCTCATAAAGATGCCAAGCAATTGGGATATATCAACAACAAGCCGTTGGTTTGGGACAATGAACCGGCCCGCCATAAACTGTTGGACATCATCGGTGATATGGCTTTGATCGGGAAACCAATCATCGGCCGCATCATCGCGACCCGTCCGGGACACACCATCAACAACCAGTTTGCCCGTCGCATGCGAAAGGAGATTCGTCTGCACGAAATACAAGCTCCTATTTATAACTGCAATGAAGAACCGGTAATGGACGTGAACCGCATCCGTCAGCTCCTGCCGCATAGATATCCGTTCCAGTTGGTCGACAAAGTCATTGCCATTGGAGCAAACTACATCGTAGGTGTGAAGAATATCACAACCGACGAGTACTTCTTCCAAGGACACTTCCCCAACGAGCCCGTCATGCCGGGTGTTCTCCAGATAGAAGCGATGGCACAAGTGGGAGGATTACTCGTACTGAACTCCTTGGATGAGCCGGAGAAGTATTCAACTTACTTCCTGAAGATTGACGATGTGAAGTTCCGCCAGAAAGTCGTACCGGGTGATACCCTGATTTTCCGTGTGGAAATGATACAACCTATCCGCCACAACATCTCGACGATGAAAGGATATGGATTTATTGGTGAGAAATTAGTATGTGAAGCAACCTTCACAGCTCAGATAACAAAGAAATAAAAAGAAAGAACTATGATAAGTCCTTTAGCATATATTGATCCGGAAGCAAAGATCGGACAGAACGTAGAGATCGGGCCTTTCTGCTTCATCGACAAGAATGTAGTCATCGGCGATAATAACATTATCATGCCGAACGTTACCATCCTATACGGTGCCCGCATCGGCAACGGCAATAAGATTTTTCCGGGAGCCGTCATCAGTGCCATCCCGCAAGACTTGAAGTTTGTCGGCGAAGAGACAACAGCCGAAGTAGGTGATAACAACCTCATCCGTGAGAACGTGACCATCAACCGTGGTACCGCAGCCAAGGGAAAGACCGTTGTCGGAAGCCATAACCTGCTGATGGAAGGTTCGCACATTGCTCACGATGTGATTGTAGGTAATCACTGTATCATCGGTAACTCAACCAAGATGGGCGGCGAGGTAGAAGTCGAAGACTACGCCATCATCAGCGCCAACGTATTGATACATCAGTTCTGCCGCGTCGGAGGATACACGATGTTCCAAGGCGGTTCAAGAACAAGTAAGGACATCCCACCTTATATTATTGCAGGCCGTGAACCGATTGAATACTCGGGCATCAATATTATCGGACTGAGAAGAAAAGGATTCTCAAACGAACTCATCGAGAATATCCACAATGCTTACCGACTGATCTATCAAAGTGGAAAGAATGTGACGGAAGCCTTGAAACAGGTGAAAGAGGAAATCCCGATGAGCAAAGAGATTGAGTACATCATCTCCTTTATTGAATCCTCAAAACGAGGTATCATCAGATAAAAACAAAAGACTATGGTATACAGATTCACAATCATTTCGGATGAGGTAGACAACTTTGTAAGAGTCATCAAAATTGATTCAGACGCTACGTTCTATGACTTCCATAAGGCCATCCTCGATGCATGCAACTACAAAGATGACCAAATGACTTCGTTCTTTATCTGCGAGGACGACTGGGAGAAGAAAGAAGAAGTCACATTGGAGGAGATGGACCGTGCATCGGATGTAGACACATACGTGATGAAAGACACTCCTCTCAGCGACTTGGTAGAGGATGAGAAACAAAAACTCATCTATGTGTTCGACCCATTGACCGACCGTTGCCTCTTCATTGAACTGTCCGAGATCATTCCTGGAAAGAATCTTGAGAAAGCTGTATGCAGCCGTAAGGAAGGCGATGCTCCTGAGCAGTCGGTTAACTTCGACGAAGTGATGGAAAAGACCATGAGCAACTCGATGCTGAATGAGGATCTTGATGAGGATTTGTATGGCGACAAGGATTTCAACGATGATGATCTTGACCTTGAAGGCTTTGACATCAGCGATGGCGATCCTTATTCTGATTCGAACTATTAATCAAACTACCTATTAAGACACTTATCGTACTTGTCGGCCCTACTGCAGTCGGAAAGACGGAACTGAGTCTTTCCATTGCAGCACATTTCCAGACGGAGATTATATCTGCCGACTCCCGACAATTGTATAAAGACTTGAAAATCGGTACGGCTGCTCCTACGGCCGAACAACTCCAACGCGCCAAACATCACTTCGTAGGCATCCTTGACCTGAACGATTACTACAGTGCCGCACAATACGAGGCCGATGTATTGAAGCTGCTTGACCGACTTTTCCAAACTCACGACTATGTGCTGCTCACCGGCGGTTCGATGATGTATGTCGATGCCGTCTGCAAAGGAATTGACGAAATCCCGACTGTCGATGAAGAAACCCGACAGATGATGATGCGAAAATATCGGGAAGAGGGATTGGAAAGCCTATGTGCACAACTAAAATTGTTGGATCCGGCCCATTATCAGCGAGTGGACTTGAAAAATCCGAAGAGAGTGATTCATGCACTCGAGATCTGCTATATGACAGGGAAACCCTATTCTTCGTTTCTCACCAACCAAGCAAAGGAACGCCCGTTCCGTATTATCAAGATAGGACTTCGGCGAGACCGTGAAGAACTCTTCCAACGAATCTCCTTACGGGTAGACGAGATGATGCGCGATGGGTTGTTGGAGGAAGTGAAGCACCTCTACCCTTTCCGCCACGAAAATTCCCTGAACACCGTTGGGTACAAAGAACTCTTCCAATATCTTGACGGAGAATGGACATTGGAAACAGCCATTGAAAAGATCAAACGGAACACCCGTGTCTATGCCAAGAAACAGATGACTTGGTTCAAACGTGACGAAGCCATCCGCTGGTTTCATCCCGACCAACAACAAGAAATCATTGAGACCATAGAAAAAGGATAAGACTTCACAGCCTTATCCTTCCGTCTAATCCGATTCCGTATTAAGAGAAGTGTGAGTTGTTTTCCGTTAACCTAAACAGATATCGGTTTTCTAGTGAAATGTGTTGTTTTTATGATAGACTAAAGGTTAATGGAAGAGTGTACTTCACCCTCACCGGCTCACCTTTAACTTTTCCAGGATTCCATTTTGGCATCGCATTAACCACGCGAAGCGCTTCAGCATCAATCGAAGGGTAAACAGAACGCAAAATGGTTGCATCAGATATGGATCCATCCTTATCTATAACAAACTTCACGATGACTCTTCCTGCCTTACCTGCTTCCTTTGCATCATCAGGGTATTTCACATTGCGTGAAATGAACTTCATCAACTCTATTTCACCTCCAGGGAATTCAGGCATTTCTTCCACCACCTCAAGTGCATCCTCCCCAGAAGAAGTTTTCTCATGTGCCTTTGTCGTAATCAAGATAACGCCGTCCCTACCTTTTTCTCCAAATTCCTTGAGGCTTTCAGGGTTCTTAATTACCGTCATGCTAGCAATATCATTTCCATCGATGTTATCTAAAGAAGTCACTTCTTTCCCATCAATTATCATTAAAGGTTTTATATCACCTCTAACCACAAGTCTTTTCTGCATCTCTACGATAGGCTTTTCTTGTGTTTTAGAATCATAGCCTACTACCATGACATCTTTATCAGATGTCTTAGAGTCAGAAGCTACACCTTCATCACCTTGCAGTCGGAACTGAATAGGAACCGTATAGCGTACACGGACGGCCTGTCCACGCTGCTTTGCAGGTTCCCACTTTGGCATAGATTGTACCACGCGAATTGCTTCAGCGTTAAGTGACGGATCTACAGGGCGGGCTACACGCACATTCGAGATACTACCATCCTTCTCAACAATAAAAGTAAGAATTACCCTTCCCTGTACATGCTTATCCCGAGCTTCAGCAGGGTATTTCACATTGCGTGAAATGAACTTCATCAACTCTATTTCACCTCCAGGGAAACGAGGAGGCACCTCAACGACTTCAAATACGGCAGTGTCCTGAAGAGCGACTGTCTGTACATTATTAGCAGAATTAAGGTCCCGTACGTCATTTTTTTCAACAACTGCTTGGACAATTTCTGCCAAATCACTAAATTTGCTGTTGGAAATCTCTGACAATTCGTTTGAGACTTCAGGGCGTGCAAAAGCAGACACAGCAAGAGCTGCTAACGGAAGTACATAGACGTACTTCAGGCGTGCCCATGGATTTGATTTTCGTTTACACATCATAGTAATTCGTTTTTTAAGTGAAGTGTGATTAAAGCTGTTGGCCATTGAGAAGCGCCTCAATCCGACAGCTTTTTTAATTAATAATAGTTGATATTCACGCGCGTTTATTCCTTTATTGATTACTTCTTCATCGGCCTCATACTCATGGATATTCTGCAATTCACGTTTCAGCAGCCAAGCTACCGGATTGAACCATTGCAGGATAATACAAATATCGACAATCAGAATATCGATAGAGTGATGTTTATGGATATGAGCCGTCTCATGGGCGATGATTGCATCCCCATTCTCTTCCCAGTCCTTTCGCGACAGAACGATGTAGTTCATCCAACTGAACGGTGACAACTCACGGTCGTACACCAACAACTTAATGCCTTCCTTATCGCTGATACATGTTCCCTGACGGAGCAATCGGTACATCTGCCCCATCACCCAGCATTGACGAATCAAGAAGCCGATAACACCAACAAGATAGATGAACAACAGGATACTTTGCCAATGGAGAGATACTTGTGTAGGTGCCTCTGCTACGGCTGTCCCTTGATTCATCAGCAATAAATCCTCCAGTGATATGCTTTGTGGCTTCCCTTCCAACCGAAGCATGATCGTTTGAATCGCCGGCAACACACTTGAAAGAACCAATAGGCTGATCAAGGCGATTCGATTGAACCGATGAAATGTTTCCTTACTCAGCAACAAACGGAAGAACAAGTAAAACATCGTCAGGCAAAAAGCCGATTTAATCATGTAGACAAAGAAATCTCCCATAATCGTGCTATTTTTGATTAGCTTCCTCCACCTCACGGATCAGTTGCTTCAACTCATCCAGTGACAAATCTTCTTCTTTTACCAACGATGAGACCGCACTCAGATAGGAATTGTTGAAATACTTCGATATGACACCTCTCAAAGTCTGTTTCTTGTATTCCTCCTTCGATATCGCCACCTCATACAGGTAAGTCGTCCCATACTGAATATGACTCAGATAGCCTTTCTCCTCCAATCCACGAACCACAGTCGACAACGTGTTTACATGAGGTTTCGGATCAGGATACAATTTCATCAAATCCTTCACAAACAAGGAACCTTTCTCCCAGAAAAAGTCCATTGCCTCTTCTTCTTTCTTCGTTAATCCTTTCATATCTTTCATTTGTTTTTGCAAATAAACGAAATATTTTAATTAATCAACTAATTATTTTAGTTAATAAACTATAATTTCTAATTGAATAACGAAAAAAGTTCGTAAATATAGCCATAGAGCACACTACACCTTATTTATAATGAAGGAAACAAGATTTTACATGAAGGAATATATTCGAAGAGATAAAAAGAAAAAAGCAAGCATTTGATAGATGCTTGCCTTTTTTGAGTAGCGGGAGCCGGGATTGAACCGGCGACCTCATGATTATGAATCATGCGCTCTAACCAGCTGAGCTATCCCGCCATCATTTCTCTTTTGCGGACGCAAATTTAAGGGTATTTTTTTAATCCCACAAACAAACCTATAATTTTTTCTATAAAAAAAGTAGATTTATTATGTATATATGAAAAATTTGATTTATTTTGTTCGCACAACAAGGGTAAAAAGTTATGTCTAAAGAGAAGATTCATTTGGAGTACCTCCTGAACTCCGGTTCGGTTGAGGTCATTTGGAATATGATCAGTACCATCTCCGGTTTGGAAAGATGGTTTGCTGATCAGATAACGTGTACCAATAAGGAGTACACATTCCGATGGGGGAAAGATGAAATACGGACAGCTAAACTGACTAATATCCGTTTATACAGTTTTGTCCGCTTTCATTGGACTGATGAGGAACCACGCACATTCTTCGAGCTGCGTATGGAAGAGAATGAGTTGACAGGTGTATATGTACTTTCAGTGACCGACTACGCCGACAAAGGTGAGGAGGAGGACATGAAAGATTTATGGGATTCACAGATTGACAGACTAAGACGAGGAGCCGGGCTATAAATCAATTAAAAATTGCTAAACATACATTACTCTCCTTTTTTTATACTACTTTTGCATTCTAGGAAAAGTAGAATGTAATCATGTTCCGTATAAAGAAATTAGATATATTTATTCTGAAGAGTTTTTTACTGCTCTTTGCAGGAACTTTCTTTATATGCCTCTTCGTCTTCATCATGCAATTCCTGTGGAGATGGGTGGATGAACTGGTCGGAAAAGGGTTGGGTGTGACCGTTCTCGCCCAATTCTTTTACTATTCTACGCTTATCCTGATTCCCGCTTCCCTCCCCTTGGCTATTCTTCTGGCGGCCCTGATGACTTTCGGGAACTTCGGGGAGCGTTACGAATTGCTCTCCATGAAATCAGCGGGCATACCCTTGACGCGTATCATGCGACCGCTGATCATCCTCTGTATCCTCTTCAGCGCCATCTCGTTCTACTTTCAAAACGTGGTTGCTCCAAAGGCTCAACAGCAATTGTGGACGCTTGTCGTATCCATCAAGCAGACCAATCCGGAACTGGATATTCCCGAAGGGGTGTTCTATAACGAGATCGACGGGTATAATATCTACGTGAAACAGAAAGACCGCAATACGGGCATGCTGAAAGATGTCCTCATCTACAACATCTCGGAAGGCTTCGAGAACGCTCATGTGATTTGGGCTGAACGAGGAAAGATCGAGAGTACCGAGGATCAGAACCATTTACGGCTGCACCTCTACAACGGCGAACAGTTCGAAAACCTGAAATCACAGACCATCTCGTCGAAGAACGTGCCGTACCGACGCGAGACTTTCCGCGAAAAACATGCCATCATCGAGTTCAAAGGTGGTTTCGAAATGGTTGACGGTAGTTTCCTCAGCGACCGCTCGGACACGAAGAACATGGCACAGATCTCTCACTCCATTGATTCTCTCCGTGCCCATGTCGACAGCGTGGGAATGACGATGTATAAGGAGTTAAACCGAAGCACTTATCGGGCCATCAATCTGAATGCTTCCGATTCAGTAAAACTGGAGCAGAACAAGTCCACCCGACTCAGCGTAGACAGCCTGTTCGATTCATATACGATGAGTGAGAAAGAACGTGTCTTGTCGAACGCAGCCAACTATAGCAAGAACCTGGCAACCGACTGGCACATGAAAGGCACAGTGGCTAAAGAGACGGATACCAACATACGGCGACACCAGACCGACTGGCATAAGAAGATTACCACTTCCCTCGCCTGCCTGATCTTCTTCTTCATCGGAGCACCACTCGGTGCCATCATCCGAAAAGGCGGTCTTGGCATGCCGGTTATCATCTCCGTATTGTTCTTCGTACTCTATTATATCATCGACACCGGAGCAGTGCGTGTTGCGAGAAGCGGTGAGATGAATATTATCCTGGGCACTTGGATGAGTACGCTGGTGCTTACACCACTGGGAGCGTTCTTTACCTACAAATCGAACAAGGACTCCGTGGTCTTCAACATCGACGTGTACCGAGATTTCTTCAGGGCTTTGTTAGGCATCCGTCAGAAACGGAATCTCTTTAAGAAAGAGGTGATCATTGAAGATCCCAACTACCCGCGCATCTGCGAGGATCTTCTTGCCATCAGCGACGAATGTCGGTCGTACTTGGATCATCATTCACTGAAGACAGCCCCCAACTACCTGCGGATCTTTGGATTCAATGAAGAAGACAACCACATTGCACAGATCCACGACCGTCTGGAGAAACAGATTGAAGAGCTTTCGAACAGCAAGGATCATGTGTTGCTCGAGTTACTGAACCGCTACCCCATCATTTCATCGAATGCACACAAGCGTCCATTCAAGAATCGGTGGTTGAACATCCTTACCGGACTTGTTTTCCCGGTGGGCCTGGTGTTCTTCTTCCGAATCTGGATGTTCAGCATCCGCCTCGACAAGGACTTGAACCGTATCATACAGAACAATGGTGATGTGACGGCCAGAATAAAAGATGAATCATTTATAAAATAACAAACTATGGAAGAAGTAATCAAAATGAATACCATCGAGGAGGCGATTGAGGAGTTCCGCAAAGGAGAGTTCGTCATCGTAGTTGACGATGAGGATCGTGAGAACGAAGGCGACCTGATCATTGCCGCCGAGAAGATCACGCCCGAAAAGGTCAACTTCATGCTGAAAAATGCTCGTGGTGTTCTTTGTGCTCCTATCACAATCTCACGTTGTAAGGAATTAGACCTGCCGCATCAGGTCGACGACAATACTTCCGTGCTGGGCACTCCGTTTACCGTAACGATCGACAAGTTGGAAGGCTGTACCACAGGTGTATCCATCCACGACCGTTGCGAGACGATCCGTGCTTTAGCCGACCCGAACTCTACCCCGCAGACCTTTGGCCGACCGGGACATATCAATCCGCTGTACGCACAGGACAAAGGTGTACTCAGACGTGCAGGACATACCGAGGCAAGCATCGACCTTGCCCGTCTGGCCGGACTCTATCCGGCTGCTGCCTTGATGGAGATCATGAGCGATGATGGTACAATGGCTCGCCTGCCTGAACTGAAAGAGAAAGCAGACGAATGGGGATTCAAGTTAATCTCTATCCGCGACCTGATTGCTTACCGACTGAAAGAAGAATCGCTCATTGAACGCGGTGAGGAAGTTGACATGCCAACCGAATACGGACATTTCCGGTTGATTCCTTTCCGCCAAAAAGCCAATGGCTTGGAGCATATTGCCCTGATAAAAGGTGAAATCAAGGAAGGTGAACCGACCTTGGTTCGCGTACATTCCTCATGTGCTACCGGTGATATCTTCGGCTCGATGCGCTGCGACTGCGGTAACCAACTGCACAAAGCCATGCGAATGATCGAGGAAGAAGGGAAAGGTGCCATCGTTTACCTGAACCAGGAAGGACGAGGTATCGGACTGATGGATAAAATCAAGGCATACAAACTGCAAGAGAATGGCATGGACACGGTCGATGCCAATCTGCATCTCGGACATAAAGCCGATGAGCGCGACTATGGAGTAGGTGCTCAAATCCTGCAAAGCATTGGAATCACCAAGATGCGACTGATGACAAACAATCCTGTAAAGCGTGTCGGACTGGAATCGTACGGCCTGTCGGTCGAGGAGATCGTCCCCATCGAGATTACGCCAAACAAATACAACGAGCGCTATCTGGAAACGAAGAAAAAACGCATGGGACATACCCTGCATCTGTAATCGAAAATGAATTAAACATTATATACTATGAACCAATTATCTGATAGATTGAATCGTTTGACTCCTTCCGCAACGTTAGCGATGTCGCAGAAGAGTGGTGAGCTGAAAGCTCAAGGTGTAGATGTGATCAATATGAGCGTGGGCGAACCGGATTTCAACACCCCCGACCATATTAAAGAGGCAGCCAAGAAAGCTATTGACGAGAACTATTCCCGTTATTCTCCTGTAGCCGGATATCCTGAATTACGCAATGCCATCGTTGCAAAATTGAAAAACGAGAATGGTCTGGACTATACCGCTGGTCAGATTACGGTGGCTAACGGTGCCAAGCAATCGGTATGCAACACCATTATGTGCCTTGTCAACGACGGTGATGAGGTCATCATCCCTGCTCCATATTGGGTAAGCTACCCTCAGATGGTCTTGCTGGCCGACGGAAAACCGGTTATCGTACCGGCAGGTATCGAACAAGACTTCAAGATTACACCGCAACAGCTGGAAGAGGCTATCACCCCAAAGACCAAAGCACTGATTCTTTGCTCTCCATCCAACCCTACCGGATCTGTATATAGCAAGGACGAGTTGGCAGGACTGGCTGCTGTCTTGGCAAAACATCCGAACGTATATGTGATTGCTGATGAAATCTATGAGCATATCAACTACGTAGGCAAACACGAGAGTATCGCTCAGTTTACAGAAATCAAAGATCGCGTCATTATTATCAACGGAGTATCCAAGGCCTATGCCATGACAGGCTGGCGAATCGGTTTCGCTGCCGGACCGGAATGGATCATCAAAGGTATCAACAAGCTGCAAGGACAGTACACATCCGGCCCATCATCTGTATCTCAGAAAGCAGCCGAAGCAGCATATAAAGGTACACAGGCTCCAGTTGAAGAGATGCGTCAAGCTTTTGAGCGTCGTCGTAATCTGATTGTCAAGTTGGCAAAGGATATTCCGGGGCTGGAAGTGAACAATCCTCAGGGTGCTTTCTACCTTTTCCCGAAGTGCAGCTCATTCTACGGCAAGGCAGATGGCGACCGTCGTATCGAGAACTCCAACGACTTGGCGATGTACCT
>ODAI014187948.1_pt1 | contig 19075 bp, 18 predicted proteins | sample 1539321 | NCBI WGS metagenome assembly ODAI01 (sample SAMN02144231, study PRJEB22623) | gut metagenome | biome: sheep rumen | host: Ovis aries | place: New Zealand
CCGATGAAGCCGGCGACGAATTCATTGGCCGGATAGTCGTACAGGTTCTGGGGAGTATCCACCTGCTGCACAACGCCGTCCTTCATAACGACGATGCGGCTGGCCATGGTCATGGCCTCGGTCTGGTCGTGCGTAACATAGATGAAGGTGGTCTGCAGGCGCTGATGGAGCTTGGTGATCTCCGTACGCATGGCAACGCGCAGCTTCGCGTCCAGGTTGGACAGAGGTTCGTCGAAAAGGAAGACCTTCGGCTCACGGACGATGGCACGGCCCAGAGCAACACGCTGACGCTGACCGCCGGACAGAGCCTTCGGCTTCCGGTTCAGCAGGTGAGCGATGTCCAGGATCTTGGCGGCTTCTTCAACGCGGCGCTTGATCTCATCCTTGGGGGTCTTCCGCAGCTTCAGACCGAAAGCCATGTTGTCATAAACGGTCATGTGCGGATACAGCGCGTAGTTCTGGAACACCATGGCGATGTCGCGATCCTTGGGGGCGACGTCATTGACCAGCTTGTCTCCGATGTACAGTTCGCCGTCGGAAATTTCTTCCAGACCGGCGACCATGCGCAGGGTGGTGGACTTACCGCAGCCGGAAGGACCGACCAGAACGATAAACTCCTTGTCTTCGATGTCGAGCGTGAAGTCGCTGACGGCGGTCACGTTACCGGTATAAACCTTGTAGATGTGCTGAAGGGATACACTTGCCATTTGCAGATCCTCCTGTCTTTCTGATATCAGGGTCCACCCCTGAAACTGATGACATTGTATCAAAGGAGAATAAAAAAAGGAATTGCCCGTTTTCACAAGCTTTTCCTTTTCATTTTGTGCATATTGCACAAAACCTTACCGATGGTTCCGGATTTCATTTCTCTCCAGCCGGATATTGTTGATCAGCTCGCTCATCTTCCGGTCCGTTTCGGCAAGCAGCGAGTCAATATAGTCCAGTGTATTCTTGTGCAGATTGGCCGCTTCCTGCCGGGCGTTTTCCTTCAGCTCGTCGCTTTCGACCCGGGCACGGCGGACGATGCTTTCCTGCTCCACAAGCTCTGCCGCTTTCTTTTCAGCGTCTTCAACGATCCTGCCCGCTTCCGCCTTGGCCGCTTCCACGCATGCCTTCGCCTCATTCTGGGCCCGTTCCATCATCGCATTCGCCTCATATCCGGCCCGCTCCATCATCTGCTGCGCCTTCTGGGTTGCCTCGTTCACCGTCGTCTGGGCCTGTGCGGATGCGCTGTCCAGAATTTCATTCTTTTTCTGTTCCGTTTCCTTCCGGATGGTTTCTTCCTGCTGAACAATTTCGGCGGCCTTTTCCACCGTATCCGGCAGGTTTTCCTTCAGATATTCAAGCCGCGCAGTCATCACATCGCGGTTCACAATGCAGGTTTCGCTGTTGAGCAGCGTCTTTTTTGCATTCCGAACCTCATCCATCATGACGCGCACTGCATTCAGACAAAGCTCAGCGCTGTTGATATCCGTAGCCATGAAAATCCATCCTCCGTCTTCATCATATTTGATTGATCATCATCACACGCGTGATGAGTATTTATTTCTTCAGATACTGCTCAATTTCCTTCCGGACCGATACAGGAACATATGCCCCGATATCCCCGCCGAAAGCCGCAATCTCCCGGACCGCTGAGGATGAAATGCAGCTCAGCTCCTCCGTTGATGGCATCAGCAGCGTTTCCATATCCGCATAAATGGAGCGGTTGATGGCTGAAGCGGTGATTTCCTGTTCAAATTCCGCCGTGCTCCGGACGCCGCGGATTACGACGGCATCCGGGTGCATCCGCATATAATCCGCCAGCAGCCCGTCCCACTGCTCCACGGACACATTGCTGAATTCCCCGCACGCTTTTTCCAGCAGCCTTGCCCTGTGTTCAGCCGGGATCGTCCCGGTTTTACGGATGTTCACCATAACCGTAACGATCACCTCATCAAAAATGCCGGCAGCTCTTTCGATCAGGTTCATATGACCGACAGTCACCGGATCAAAGGATCCGGGAAAAATGCATCGGTTCTTCATGGTCCTGTTTTCCCTCCCATTCCGACTCAGGCTTCTGTAAAGAAGGTGACGGCACAGAAGCCCCACTTCCGCTCGTCCGTCTTCCGGAGCGTATCCCCTGTCATCGGCTGCACGCCGGCTTCATGCTCCAGGATCACAAGCCCGTCCGCAGAAAGCAGCGGATGAATTGCCCGGAACACTTCCTGCAGATCCGTCATCGAATAGGGCGGATCCAGAAAAACAAGGTCAAAGGTTCTCCCTTCCGACTTCAGCCGCGATACCGCCTGATGCCAGTCGCAGAGCAGGATTTCTGCCCTGTCCGAAAAACCGAGTCCCTCCGTATTGCGCATCTGAACCCGGTGCGCTTCCCGGGAGGAATCCACCATGACAGCGAATGCCGCACCCCGGCTGATCGCCTCCAGACTCAGCGCCCCGGAACCGGCAAAGAGATCCAGCACAGTCCGTCCGATCAGGCGATTCTGAAGGATATTGAACAGGTTTTCCCGGACGCGGTCCAGCGTCGGCCGGGTATTCCGTCCGGCCGGCGCATCAATCCTCCGTCCGCGTGCCTCTCCTGCAATAATCCGCATGATGATGCTTCCCTCAGTTCAGCTGTTCAGGGGTACGGCCGGAACCCGCGCCCCGCATTCTGTTCTTCCTGGTCCTGTTTTCCCTGCGGCGGCGGATCCGGGCATTCTCCGCGATTTCCGTATGGATCTGGGTTCTCACATTTCGCCCGCCCATGTATCCGCAGCCATATGCGATCACGGGCAGAAGCAGAATGACCGGAGAAAGCCGTTCAACGAGCAGTAGCAGGTCAGCATCCGCCGTTCCGGCCATGCTGATGAACGGCATGATGCAGATCCTGACGACGATCCGAAGGATGTCCGGGAAGGTAAGCGAGCTCGCCTGCGTATAGGTCACGAGCGCGTCGCCGATCTCGTTTCTCCGCAGAAAACTGTTCATCCATCCGGGCAGCGCCCCGATGCCCGTCATCTGACGCTTCGTCGTGAAAGCCAGGATCAGCGCCAGAATCAGAAAGGGCACAACCGCCAGCAGACATGTCAAAAAGCCCTTCAGATGATGATAGCACAGCGCCTGTTCCCCGGAGGAGACCTCGATTCCCTTCTCCCGGCGCTGGTACAGGATCTCGCCTCTGGCCACCGCATCCGTCCCTCTGGAGAGACCCTGATGATAAAAGACGAACAGAATCAGCGCCGCAATCAGGATATTGACGGCAATCCGCAGAATCGGGCTGTCGAAGCTCGTCATGGAACATACGATAAAAGTCATCAGGAATGAAAGAATGAATACGCCGAACAGCTTCAGCACATTGCGGAAGGACTCCTCATCCCAGATCTTTCCCATCAGATAGGGTTTCCGGACTTCCTGAACCGGTTTTTTCTTCCTGGCCATAAGACAACCTCCAGATTAAAATTCCTGACTGAAATCATAGATTCGTTCCACCCGGCTTCCGGCGCTGAGCAGAATTTCGTAGCTGATCGTACCCGCCCATCGGGCCAGATCCTCCGCGGTAATCCGCTCCGGACCGGACGAACCCATCAGAACGACTTCGTCGTCCATTCGGGCATCCGGGATGTCCGTTACGTCCACCATCATCTGATCCATGCAGATGCGGCCAACGACGCTGGCACGCTTTCCACGGATCAGCACTTCCGCCGCTTTCCCGGCGCACCGGTGATAGCCGTCCCCGTATCCGCAGGTCACCGTGGCGATGCGCATCGGACGCTCGGAAAGGAAGGTTCGGCCGTAACTGATGTATTCGCCGGAAGGAATTTCCTTGACGTAGCTGATCCGCGCGGTCCAGCGCATGCACGGTTTGAGCGGAAGGCCGGTTTCCACCGGAGGATACCCGTAAAGGCTGATTCCGGCCCGGACCATATCCATCGCCATATCCGGTCTGCGGTGGATCACGGCAGAATTGGCGCAGTGCCGGAGGACCCCTGCGTCAAGGATGTCTGTCATGTCCCGGAAAATCCGGTACTGATGCTCCGTGTATTCCATGCCGTCCGGGCCGTCATCCGCGTCGGAAAAATGCGTAAACGTCCCAGTCAGCTTCACGTGCGGCGAATGCGCCAGCGCGCGCAGCACAGCGTCCCGTTCCGCCGGATTGCGGACGCCGATCCGCCCCATGCCCGTGTCGATCTTCAGGTGAACTTTGGTCTGTTTTTTATGTTCCTTTGCGCTCTTCTCGCAGATCTCAACCATTTCAGGCGAACAGACCGTTTGGATCAGACCGGATTCCGTTCCCTCGTCCACATCATCGCGGCTCACGGCACCCAGCACCAGAATCGGCGCCTGGATCCCGCTTTTCCGAATTTCCGTTCCTTCTGCGACGGAAGCGACCGCCAGCATGGAGGCACCGCCCTCCAGCGCTGCCCGGGCCACAGGAGCGGATCCGTGGCCATATCCGTCCGCCTTGACAACCGCCATCACGCCGACGCCTTCCGGTACCATACCGCACAGCGCCCGCATGTTTTTCCGGATATTCTCCGGGAGAATCACCCGCCTGTTTCGCGGCATATTCACAGCTGAGAGCCCCCTTCTTTGTCCTGCTCACGCTGCAGCTGATGCCGGTGGATCTGATCATTCAGCAGGTTGATGTCCCCGCATCCCATGGTCAGCACCAGATCTCCGCTCTGCCAGTGGCTGCGAAGATATGCTTCCGTGTCATCAAAGGTCGGCGTCCAGAATGCATCGATTCCGTTTTCCCTCATGCCGTCCACAAGCATGCCGCTGTTCAGGTCGCCGGGATCCGCTTCCCGGGCTGCGCATATATCCGTCACCAGGGTATAATCTGCCGCTTCGGTACAGGTCAGATACTGATCAAACAGCGTGCGCACGCGGCTGAAAGTATGCGGCTGCATAACGGCCCACAGCCTTCCGTGGCAGCGTTTCCGGGCAATGGACAGCGCGTTGCGCATCTCCGTCGGGTTATGACCGTAATCATGGAAGATCTCGACGCCGTCGATCACATCAGTTCTCTCAAAGCGCCGATGGGCGCCGGTAAACCGTTCCAGGGATGCTGCCGCCTCCGACGGCAGGACGCCCAGTTCAACAGCGGCCGCAAACGCGGCCAGGGCATTCATCCGGTTGAAATCTCCGGGGACGCCCATCTTCAGGCGAGCCGCTTTCCGACCGCAGTGCATGACATTGAAGGTCGCGTATCCTTCCCCGTCCTCCTCAATCCGCTCAGGGTACCAGTCGTTCTCCCCGTCAGAACCGAAGAAGACCTTCCGGCATTTCAGCCGGTTGATCTGACGGCGCACGCGGGGATCATCCCCATTGCCGATGGCAATGCCGTCATCCGGAAGCTGATGCAGAAATATTCCGAACGTATCCTCGATTTCGTCCAGATCCCTGTAGCAGTCCAGATGATCCGCATCGATGTTCAGCACCACCGCCATTCTCGGATGCATATGCAGAAAGCTGCGGTTATATTCGCAGGCTTCAGCAACAAACAGATCGCTTCCGCCCACGCGAACGCTGCCGCCGATCGCATCCAGACGCCCGCCGATATGAACGCTCGGATCTTTCCCGGCTTCCATCAGGATCTGGCTGAGCATGGAGGTAACCGTCGTCTTTCCGTGGGCGCCGCATATGCCGACTGCCCGGTCATATCCGTCCATCAGCTGCCCCAGAAGCTCCGCGCGCTCGATGGATGGAATGCCAAGCCGGTCCGCTTCCATGCGTTCCGGATTGTCCGGATGAATGGCCGCCGAATATACGACCAGATCCGCGCCCCGGACATTTTCGGCCCGGTGCCCGATCATCACTTCTCCGCCCTTTTCGCGGACATGGTGGATCAGATATCCTTCGTCCCGGTCACTGCCGGAAACCCGATATCCTTCCGTAATCAGCATTTCCGCGAGTCCGCTCATGCTGCTTCCGCCGATGCCGATCAGGTGAATTCTCTTTCCCCGGTAGTCTCTGATATGTGCCGTTTCCATTTGACTCTCAGTCCCCAATCACAATTCTGGGATTTTCCCGGCTGGGCCGGTACAGAACAAACCTGCGTCCGATCTGCTGAATCGGTTCCGCGTGGGTCCTCTCGCAAAGCTCGCTCAGCGCTTCCCTTGCGGAGACCGGCGCCCCCTGCTGAACGCATCCCTTGATCAGCTCGCGCGCTTCCAGCGCATCCTCCGCTTCCCGGATGGTGTGATCGGTGATTCCGTCCTTGCCGATATACAGAATGGTATCCAGCGGATTTGCCATCGCACGGAGCGCAGCCCTCTGTTTCCCTGTCATTTCTGAAACCTCCATCCTTATTCCACAAAGTCAAATTCCATGCCCGCGATCCGGACTGTGCTGCCCTCCCCGGCGCCTTTTTCGCGAAGCGCATCGATGACGCCGAGCCGGCGTAGGGTTCTGTGGAACCAGTTCAAGCTTTCCAGATCGTCAAAATTCACGCTGTCGATCAGTCTTTCCATCCCGGGACCGGCCACCTCAAAGACGCCATCGTCTACGATGATCTCAAAATCATCCCGGACGGATGGGTTCTCGGCCTCTTCCTCTTCCTCCGCATAATGCAGAATGGGCGGAAGGTTCTCCAGTTTTTCCGCCACGGCGTCCAGCAGCGCCTCAAACCCCTGATGCATGGCAGCGCTGACCGCAAACACCGGGCATTCCATGCTTTCCCCCAGCATTTTCATCCGCCGGAGGTTTTCCTCCGCACCGGGCAGATCCGTCTTGTTGCACACGATTATCTGAGGCAGTTCGGACAGATTGCCGTAATGATCCAGCTCCGTGTTGATCTGATCCAGATCGTCAACCGGATCCCGCCCTTCGCTTCCCGAAATATCCACCACATGAAGCAGGAGCCGGGTTCTTTCGACATGGCGAAGGAAATCGTGTCCAAGACCCGCGCCTTCCGCCGCGCCTTCGATCAGCCCCGGTATATCCGCCAGAACGATATCCTTTCCGAATCGCCTCACAATTCCGAGATTCGGCGTCAGCGTCGTAAAATGATAATTGCCTACTTTCGGCCGCGCACTGGTCACCACACTGAGGATCGAACTTTTTCCCACGTTGGGGTAACCGATCAGGCCGACGTCCGCGATCGTTTTCAGCTCCAGCCGGATGGTTTTCACTTCCGTTTTGATTCCCGGCCTGGCAAAGTTCGGCGCCTGCCGCGTCGATGTGGCATAGTGCTGGTTTCCCCATCCGCCTTTCCCGCCGCGCAGAAGCGTCCGGATCTCTCCGCTCTGATCCATGTCCGCCATGACTTTTCCGGTTTCATCATTCCGGATCACCGTACCGACCGGAACCTTGATCAGCAGGTTCTCTCCCCGCTTTCCCGTGCATCGGTTGGCGCTTCCGTCCCCTCCGTTTTCCGCCGTATACTTGCTCCGGAACCGGAAATCCAGCAGCGTGTGCATGTTGGGATCGGCCATGAACTGGATGTCACCCCCGTTGCCACCGTCACCCCCGTCCGGCCCACCGTTCATCACATATTTTTCCCGGTGAAACGATGCAGAACCGTTGCCGCCGTTGCCTGCCTTGACGGTAATCCGAACCTGGTCCACAAAATTGCTCATAAACCCCCCGTAAAAAGGATCCTGTCCATCAGTTTCTCAGTGAATGCAGCGGCGCCGGAATGCGCCCGCCGCGCGCGATAAAGTCGTCATTTTTCATCGGATTCACCGGCATGACCGGCGCAAATCCAAGCAGTCCGCCAAACTCGACCCGGTCCCCCGCTTTTTTTCCGACAGCAGGGATCACGCGGACCGCGGTCGTCTTGTTGTTGATCACGCCGATCGCCGCCTCATCCGCGATGATGCCGCTGATCGTTGCCGCGGAAGTATCCCCGGGGATGGCAATCATGTCCAGTCCGACGGAGCACACGCAAGTCATCGCCTCCAGCTTCTCCAGCGTCAGCACGCCGCGGGAGGCCGCTTCTATCATTCCGATATCCTCACTGACCGGTATAAATGCGCCGCTGAGCCCCCCGACATGGTTGCTGGCCATGACACCGCCCTTCTTGACGGCATCGTTCAGCAGGGCAAGCGCGGCCGTGGTGCCGGGCGCACCGGCCATCTCCAGCCCCATTTCCATCAGGATATGGGCCACCGAATCCCCGCGCGCCGGCGTCGGAGCAAGGCTCAGATCCACGATTCCGAACGGAACGCCCATCCGCTGGCTCGCTTCCCTGGCCACCAGCTGTCCCACCCGGGTGATCTTGAAAGCCGTCCGCTTGATCGTTTCCGCCAGCACGTCAAAGGGCTGACCCCTGACGGATTCGAGAGCGACCTTGACCACACCGGGGCCGGAGACCCCGACATTGATCGCGCATTCCGGCTCTCCTGTCCCGCAGAACGCACCTGCCATGAACGGATTGTCCTCCACGGCATTGGCAAACACGACCAGCTTCGCACATCCCAGGCCATCGGAATCCGCCGTCAGCTCCGCCGTTTTCCGGATGATCTTTCCCATTTCCCGGACGGCGTTCATATTGATGCCCGATCGGGTCGACGCAACGTTTACGCTGGAACAGAGAAGCTTCGTTTCGCTCAGAACCTCCGGAATGGACGCGAGCAGACGCTCGTCCGCCTTCGTTGCGCCCTTGTGCATCAGCGCGGAATAGCCGCCCAGAAAATTGACGCCCACCTCCGCTGCCGCCCGGTCCAGCGCTCTGGCGATGGGCCGCGGATCCCCCTGGGAGATCAGGCTGACCGGTGTGACGCTGATCCGCTTGTTGACGATCGGAATGCCGAATTCCGTTTCGATCTCCTCGCCGGTATGCACCAGGTTGCCGGCAAGCTGACAGATTTTGTCGTACACCCGCTGTGCGCATCTTTCCGGATCCGGATCCGAGCAGTCCAGCAGGTTGATCCCCAGGGTGATCGTCCGGATATCAAAGTTTTCCTCCTGAATCATGCGCATCGTCTGAAGGATTTCGCCTGTTTCGATCATCTTTCCGCCTCCGTCAGATTCTGTGCATCGCGTCGAAAATATCCATTCGCTGCAGATGAATGGTCATCTTCAGGTCATCCCGCACCGGCTGGAGCCGGCGGTTGATCTCTTCAAAGTCAAGCTGGGCCCCATCCAGATCCACCACCATCATCATGGTAAAGTATCCGCCCAGGATCGTCTGCGTAATGTCCAGAATATTGATGTTCATTTCACTCAGCTTCGTCGCCACAGCGGCAATGATGCCGGTGGTATCCAGCCCCGTTACGGAAACCAGCGCCTTGGTCATCTCATTTCCTCCAGCATACAAAAATACATTGTATTATAGGTCCTGCCTTTCTCATTTGTCAATTTGGCTTTTATTTTCCTTCATCATATGATATAATTCACAGGTTACCATCTTTCCTGTGAAGGGGGCTTTTCCGTTGGAACCGATCATTCTGGCTTCCGGTTCTCCGCGCCGGTGCGAGCTGCTGAAGATGGCCGGGATTCCCTTTGAGGTTTTCCCCGCCGATGTGGATGAAACCTGTGATCTGCCGGCGCCTGAAACGGTTGTGGAACTGAGCAGGAGAAAAGCCCGTGCTTCCGCCCAAAGCCATCCGGGGCGCTGGATTCTGGCCGCGGATACGCTGGTTTCCATCCGGGGGGAAACCCTGGGTAAGCCGCACGGAGAAGACGATGCCGTTCGGATGCTGCGCAGGCTCCGCGCAAATGTGCATCATGTTTATACCGGGGTAACGGTGATCTCCCCTGCCGGTGACGAGCTGACCGGGAGCGAATGCACGGACGTGACTTTTGAAGCGATGACCGAGCGCGAGATCCGCGCCTATGTTTCCACGGGTGAACCGATGGACAAGGCCGGCGCCTACGCAATCCAGGGGCGTGCAGCCATGTGGATCACCGGAATCAGGGGATGCTATACGTCCGTGATCGGGCTGCCGCTTCCCCTGACACGCAGGCTGCTGGAGCAGGCCGGATATTCCGTTTTCGCCTGGACAGAGGCGAAGGAGACAGGGAAATAAGCAAAGGAGACTGAGACAGGATATGCCATTCTGGGCACCGGATATCGGGATCGATCTGGGAACGGATCATGTAAGCATATATGTGCGGGGACGGGGAATTGTTGTCAGCGAACCCTCGCTGGTCGTGCTGGACCGGGAGTCGAAACACAGCGTTCGCGCAGTCGGCGATGAAGCCGCCTTCCTGATGGGAAGGTCGCCGGACCGGCTGACCGCTGTTGCCCCCATCGTCAGCGGTCAGAGCGCGGACTTCGATATGACGGAGATGATGCTCAAATACTTCATCCGCAAGGCGATCGGCGTCAGCTATATCGGAAAGCCGCGAGCCATTCTGAGCATCCCCTGCTCGCTCGACGACGTGGCGCGCAGGGCGCTGGAGGAAGCCATGCGGTTTGCCGCCGGCGGAAAGCACATTTATCTGATTGAAAAGCCCTTTGCCGCTGCGATCGGAACGGGCCTGCCGGTCTACGACCCGGTCGGGAGCCTGGTGGTCGATATCGGCGCGGGGACGACGGATGTGGCGGTCATCTCGCTGGGCGGCCTGGTCGTTTCCAGGAGCATTCCGGTCGGCGGGGCGAAGTTTGATGAGGCCATCGCAGAATACCTGCGGCGGGAATGCGGGATCCTCGTTGGAAAGGCAACTGCGGAGAATATCAAGAAGGATCTGGCGGCTGCCCTGCCGCTGGAGGAGGAGCGGACGGTCCGCGTCAGGGGGATCAGCCAGCTGAACACCAGTGCCGGGGTGGTGGAGTTCACCTCCATGCAGGCGTATCAGGCGGTCAAAAGCCCCGTGGCGGCCATCGGGCAGGCGATCCGGTGGGTGCTGGAGCGGACGCCTCCGGAGCTGGCGGCGGACATCATGAAGAGCGGAATTCATCTGACCGGGGACGGAGCGAGGCTGTTCGCGCTGGACCGGTATATTTCTGAAAGCCTCGGGATTCCGGTGCTGCTGGCACGGGACCCGGGAGACTGCTGTATCCTGGGGATCGGATATCTGACGGAAAACATCCAGCTGGTATCCGCTTCCGGCGGAAAGCAGAAGCGATTCGAGAAAATGCAGTAACATCATCAGGCAGGACGGAGGTGAGAGGAGATGGCGGGACTGCGTCGCAGGAAAAAGACCGAGGCGGTCGAGCGCCCCGTGGCTGTGGACGATTTCATTTACGACGAGCCGGAGGAAGGCACGGATACCCTTTCCGCCGTCTCCGATACGCCGGAGGAAGCGATCCGGAAGATCCGGAAAGGAAAAACGCCCGTTCAGCGTGACGCATACGGGGTTGATTCCGAAGAAGAAAGCGCTTCGACGGACGCGGCGGACGGAGCGGAAGACCTTTCTCAGGAGCAGGCAGAAAAAGCCGAAGGGCGAAAGGTATACAGCGGCGGGATCATGCTGGATAACGATCTGCAGCCCATCGAGACGGAAGGTCGCCGGAAGGGGCTCCGGGAGCATCGGCGGATCCGGATTCTCATTCTGGGAGGGATCACAGCGATCCTGATCGCCTTCGTCGGTGCCTACATCTTCCATCGGATCATGCCGGAGGTCGGAATTCTGGGAGCGCCGGAAAGCGCCATCAGCTCGGCGGTAACTCCGGTGCAGAGCTTTTTCTCCGGGCTTACGGAAGCCGTTGCCGGATATTTTCGGGGAATGAAGCTCAGGGCCAACATTGAAGCCGCATACAACGCCGTCGTGGCGGAAAACGAGCAGCTGACTTACCGCGCCATGCTGGCGGATGAACTGGAGCGGACGCTGAGCCAGTACGAGGATCTGAGCGATGAAATCCGCGCCAACCGCGAGATGCGCCCCATCGTTGCCACGGTCATCGGAAAATCCGACAACAACTACTTTTCCACCCTGACCATCAGCAAGGGAACGGCAGACGGCGTGGAGGACTATATGGCCGTAACGGTCGGCGGAGCGCTGGTCGGATACACGGAGAACGTTCAGGCGCATTCTGCAACGGTTCGGACTGTGATTGATTCGGATGCATCCATCGCCGCGCTGATCCAGTCCAGCCGGGACCACGGAACCGTCCGCGGAACGCTGGGAATCGACGGAACCCCGATGTGCCGGATGTATTACCTGCCGGATGATAATCTGCCGCGCCCGGGGGATCTGGTGGTCACCAGCGGAGTCGGGCTTTCCTTCCCCAAGGGAATCCCGATCGGCGTGATCCGGGAGAGCACGCGGGGAATGGAGAACAACAAGCAGTATATCGTACTGGAACCGCAGGCGGACTTTCAGCACCTGGAATACGTGATCGTCCTTCGATACAAGCCGAAGGCGGAGGAGGTCCAGGGCCGTGAAAACGGTCGGACGGAAATCGAACTGGTTCCGCTTGAGAGCGCCAGGCCTTCGCCGATTGTTCCGCAGATCGCGGCATCCCTTTTTGACGAAGTGACGGCCACGCCGTTGGGAATCGGTGAGCCGGAGACGCCAACGCCCTCCCCGGAAGCAACCGAAACGCCGTCGCCCACCCCGTCGCCGTCCGCAACGCCTGCACAGGAGGAAGAGCCGGAGATCGAGTATCAGATCGTGTCCCTGCGGGGAGAGCCGACGCCATCGCCCACACCGACCCTTGAGCCCACGTGGACGCCCTATATCACGCCGGATCCCGAAGGAATGACATGGGAAGAGGAGGAAGGGGAATGAACTTCGCCCGACGCAGCGGGATGTATGTCATCCTGATTCTGTTCGGATATCTGAGCGAGGTGACCATCATCCCCTATATCCGCCTCGGCGGAGTGAGTCCGAACATGCTGTATGTCGTCATCGGGATCGTCACGGTGGCTTACGGAAAGCTGCGCGCGTTCTGGGCCGGAATGATCTATGGACTGCTCGTCCAGATCATGCTGCCCAGTGGTCCGTTCCTGGATCTGGGGCTGTATTCGCTGACAACGCTGTTCGTATCCTTCGCTTTTGCGGACAAACCGCTGAAAACCATTGAGTATGAACGGGCGATGAACCGCGAAAGGCGCGAAATACCGGCCTGGGCGCGGACCCTGGGATGCACGATGCTCAATACGTTCCTGTATGAAGCGGTACGGATGACATACATCTATCTCGGCGGCTCCCGGCTGGACGGAGGACACTTCCTTCGCGCCGCGCTCTCCGTGGTCGGAACCGGGCTGCTCTGTGCCCTCATCATGTTCCCGGCACGCCGGCTGATATTCGGCAAAAAAACGGAGCAGACGGTGATCCGGCCTGCCCCGGTCACTTTTGAGAAACGGTAATTCATGCATGGCTCATGCAGCGAAAGGAGGCGGGAATCTGTGCTGATGGAAGATAAAAAGAAAAAACGCCGTGCGGATTTCTGGCGCTACGCGGCATTTCTGGCCGTATTGCTCGGTATATTTGTCTGGTTGGTATCCGGTCTGATCACACTTCAGCTGAAGGAAAGCGAAGAGTTCAGGGAAAAAGCAGAGGGCACGCGGACCTATCCCATTGCGCTGCGCGGTAAGCGCGGCAGCATCACAACAGCCGACTCCGTGGTGATGGCCGAGGATGAACCGATCTACAACGTTACCTTTCACAAGGATGCCGCACAGAATTCGAAAGCGGAATATCAGCGGTACACCGAATCGATCACCCGGACGATCGGGATCATTGAATCGGGTGGCGGAAAGATGGCCGTCGATTATGTGATCCGGCGCAATCCGGAGAGCGGCGAGTGGGAATTCAACTTCGGAAGCGGCGTATCCGAAGGCGTGCTGGAGACGCGGGAGCGGCAGTGGCGCAGCAACAACTATGCCACCGGCCGGAATTACGCCACGGCCGCCCTGTGCATTGACTCGTTCCGCAAGCGGTACCAGATCCCTGAGGATACGGACGAGGAGACGATGCTGAAGATCATGGCTGTCTACTCCGAAATGCAGATGAACATCTTCAACAGCCAGCCGATTGTCATCGCAAAGGATGTCCGGTACGAAACGGTTATCGAAATCGAGACCCAGTCCATGCTGCTTCCCGGGATGGCGATCGAGATCGGCACCAAGCGCGTTTATCCCCGTTCGACGCTGGCAGCCCAGATCATCGGATACACCGGGGCCATCCCCAGCCGGTCGATGTGGCTGCAGCTGAAGGCGAAGGGGTATGCATACAACGATACCATCGGGCGCGATGGCATCGAAAGCTCGATGGAGGACTGGCTGACCCAGAATTCCTCCCTCCGCAAGGGCAGCCGCGTCGTCGAGCGCGACCAGATGAGCCGCGTGGTGCGCGAGCTGAGCTACACCCCGCCGCAGGACGGAAACAACGTAAAGCTCACCCTCAACGCTGCCTTTCAGCAGGTCGCCGAGCGGTGCCTGGCTGCGAACGTCAATTCTACGCGGGATCTGGAGGAAAGCAAACTGGCCGACCCCAGATGGCAGGAGGCCAACAAAGCGGATATTCATAACCGGAACTGGGTCAAGTATCCCCTCGCCCTGGCGGAGCACGGATGCCTGATCGTGCTGGATATGCAGTGCCGGGTGCTGGCCCTGGCCAATTATCCCACATATGACCTGAACGCGCTGGTTGCCGGCGGACAGGATGCCATTGCCATCCTGTCCGATGAGCGGAACCTGCTGCTCAACTATGGCATTCACACCCGCGGAACGCCCGGATCCATCTTCAAGATGGTCACCGGAATGGGCGCGCTGGCGACCGGTGAACTGACGCCCACCGAGCGCATCTCCGACGAAGGATATTTCACCAAATACAATGCGGACCTGACCACGGCGCCCAAGTGCTGGATCAACAAGAATTACCGCTACAAGCATGCCAACCAGACCATCATCGAAGGGCTGAGCCATTCCTGCAATTATTTCTTCTACACGCTGGCGGACCGTCTGGGTGAGGAACGGCTGTACCGGTATGCCTCCCTGTTCGGGCTGACATCCAAGACCGGAATCGACCTGCCCGGCGAGGTGCGCAGCGTGGTCGGGAGTCAGAACACGCTCTATGATCCTTCCCGCCCCGTCAACGAGGCCAATCAGGATACTTCCCTGCCGATCATCGTGTTCAACTCCATCAAAACCCATCTGAAGAACTGCGGCAAAAGCCGCAACATCGAATATGACGACGAGCGTCTCAGTATCTGCGCCAAGCGGCTGATGGACATGGCCGTCAATTACGGTGAAGGTGACTGGCTCGAGCACATGCGCACCATCCTGATGGAAGAGCTGAACATGACGAAGGAAATGGTGTATCTGCAGACCGTGATCGGTGATACATACAACTACATGAACGATATCAAGTGGGGCGGCGGCCAGACGATTCTGGCCGGAATCGGGCAGAGTGTCACCGTGCTCACCCCCATCGCGGTCGCCCGCTACGTCGCCACGGTCGCCAACAACGGATACCTGTACAATGTTTCCCTGATCGACTCCATCACCTCTCCCACCGGTGAAATCCTTTCCCGGCGGGAGCCGACGCTCATTCACCGACTCGAGGGCAGCGATGAGTACCTGCCGCTGATCCGCGAAGGGATGGCCGGTGTGGTGGACGAGAGCGGTACCGCGGATAAGTATTTCCGCCACTGGCAGTACAAAAATGATATCGCGGCCAAGACCGGAACCGCTCAGGTCACGAGCATCGACCTGGAGGATAACAGCTGGTTTGTCTGCTTCGCACCGTATGATAACCCTGAGATCGCTGTGATCTGTTTCATTCCCAGCGGGTATTCCGGTTCCGAAGCGAGCAAGGCGCCCCGGGACTTCATTGAATGGTACATGCAGCAGAAGACGCTGCGTAATGTCGACGTATCGCTGCCGGCCGGAAACTCGCTGGCGCCGTAAGCAGCAACTGACGGGAATACGCGGAAACGGAGGGAGATCGGTTGGGTCAGTCCATATGTATCGCCAGTGGAAAGGGCGGGGTCGGCAAATCGACCATTGCCGCGAACATCGGTGCCGCCCTCGCTTCCATGGGCGCAAAGGTAGTCATCATTGACGCGGATATCGGGCTGCGTGCCCAGGATGCGCTGCTGGGCCTCGAAAATCAGGTCGTTTATGACCTGGTGGATGTCGCCGGAAAGGACTGCGCACTCGATCAGGCGCTGCTTCATCATCCCGTTTACCCGTCGCTCGCCCTGCTGCCTGCCGCCCAGTTTGCCCGGGCCAAGGCGCTCGATAGCGCACGGCTGAAGAAGATTATCCGGGATCTGCGGGAAACGAACGATTTCGTGATCGTTGACTCCCCTGCCGGCGTCGAACGCGGCTTTCGCAACCTGCTCGGTGCCGGAATCGGACGGATGATTCTCGTGGCCACGCCGGACGATATTTCCATCCGGGATGCGGAGCGCGCGGCCCAGGTCATCGAAGCCCGGCACTGCATGGAGGAAAGGCCGGAGCTGATCGTCAACCGTCTCGACGAAGGGCTCATCTCCGCGGGAGAGATGTATTCCGCCCGCACAGTGGCACAGACCCTCGATATGAACCTGATCGGCGAAATCCCGGAGGATCCGGCCGTCCCCCGCGCCGCACTGCGCCACGCGCTGGTGCTCCAGTACCAGTGCGAGGCAAGGAATGCGATCAATCGGATTGCCCGGCGGCTCCGCGGCGAACAGGTATCCCCGCCGGACTACGGAAGCCGCCGTCCGCCGCTCATGCGCCGGCTCTTCCTCCGCCAGCTGAAGGAGGTCTCATCCCTTGACAATCACTGACGATTCCCGCCGCAGCCGGGCCCACGTGGACGGCGTGCTGATTGCCCTCGTTTTTGCGATGTCGCTGTTCGGAATCGTGGCCGTCTGCGTCGCCACCTTTTCCCCTTCGTCATCGGCAGACGCATCCTTCCTCAGCCACATCTTTGAATCCTCCTATGCCACGCGGCAGTGCCTGTTCCTGCTCGTCGCGCCGCTGGTCGTCGGCGTCATCATGGCCTTTCCCTATGACCTGCTGCGTCGCCGCGCGGAAATGATTTACTGGGCCGCGTTCATTCTGCTTGCCGTCACCACCGTGTTCAACGGCGCACAGGGCGTCAAGGCGTGGCTGGACATTCTGTGGGGATACACCATTCAGCCTTCCGAGTTTACCAAGCTCGCCCTGATCCTCGTGCTCGCCAAGCAGATGGCAAAACAGGACAGGCCGCTTTCCGACCGACGGTCCTTCATCCGCACCTTCATGCTGGTGATCGTCCCGGGCGTGGTCATTCTGCTCGAGGGTGAAACAGGATCCCTGCTGGTGATCATCTTCATGTTTGCCGTGATGATGTATTTTGCCAACGTTTCCATGAAAACCCTCTCCATTCTGGCCGCCATCGCCACACTCGGCGTGCTCTCCCTCTACGGGTTCATGGTCGCCACCGGCTCCACCGACTACCGGCTCGCGCGCATCGCCGGATGGCTCAACCCGGAGCTCTATTCCTCCTCCGACGCCTATCAGCAGACCATGTCCCGGATGGCCATCGGCTCCGGCGGCATGAGCGGGAACGGGATGTTCGTCCAGGGCGCCATCAGCCAGCTGAACTATGTTCCTGCCGACTGGACGGACTTTATCTATGCCACGATCGGAGAAACCTGGGGTTTCATCGGGTGCGTCGCCGTGCTCGTCGGTTATTTTCTGATCCTGCTGCGCATGCTGTATCTCGCCTTTTATACGCGGGACAAGTTTGGCCGGCTCATCATCATCGGCGTCATGGGCATGCTGCTTTTCCATGTGCTCGAAAACATTGCCATGACTCTGGGGCTCATGCCCATCACCGGCATACCGCTCCCCTTTCTCTCCTACGGCGGATCCAACATGATGACCAACATGGGCGGCGTCGGACTCGTCCTCAACGTCACCCGCAACCGTTCCCTTTCCGTGCCGGTCAATACACCGCAGCTCATGCACAACCCCTATCGCTTCCGCGGGCACTTCCGCACCAGATCCTACTGAGGAGGAATCTATGAACCGTTCCGATTTTAACGAGGATTATCTTGTCGCTTCCCCCGATTATGCAGGGGTAATGAATCAGGATGTGATTCCATGGCTTGAAACAATCCAGCAGCTCAGGACAGTTCCGGGCGCGGGGGATGCGCCGCTGTACACCGTCTCATACCCTGCGGAGGCGCCCATCGCCACGGCCCTGATCGTTCACGGTTTCACCGAGAATGCGTTCAAATATCAGGAGCTGATCCACTCGCTTCTCAGGAACGGCTTCTGCGTTGTTGCATGGGATCAGCGCGGACACGGACGTTCATATCGGGCAGAGGGGATTCCCGATCCCTCCGTCACCCATGTCGATGCCTTCGATGAATACGTGGAGGACATGAAGATTCTCTGCAGCGGGATCCTGCCCGGCATGCCGGGGCCATATGTGCTGTTCGCGCATTCCATGGGCGGTGCCATCGCTTCCCTCTTTCTCGAGCAGGAGCCCGATCTTTTTTCCGCCGCAGCTCTGTGCGCCCCGATGATTGCCCCCAATACCGGCGGCCTCCCGGCTTTTCTCTCCTCCGCCGTCTGCCGCACCGCAATCCTGTTTGGCAGAGGCAGACGGAATCCCTTCTTCATGAAGCCCTATGCCGGACCGGAGGATTTTGAGACCTCCTGTGCCACGGATGCCGCCCGCTTTGCCTGGTACGACGAGATCAAAGCCTCCCGCCCGGAATTCCAGAACTCCGTCCCGAGCTACGGCTGGGTCGCCCAGTCGGTTTCCGTTACCCGGCGGATTCTCGCTCCCGGTGCTCCCGAGTCGATCCGCTGCCCGGTTCTTCTCTCGACGGCCGACCGGGATTTCAGCGTGCTTCCCGGCCCTCAGAAGGCGTTTATTTCCCGCGTCCCGAAGGGGCAGCACCTCTTCGTTCCCGGGTCACGCCATGAAATATACCGTTCCACCAATGACGTGCTGTTCCCCTGGTGGCACCGCATTCTCTCTTTCCTGAAAGGAGCGCCTGACTGATGAATTCATCCGTTCGTCCCCGCTGGCCTTTCTGCGTTTTCCCTATCGTGCTCTTCCTTTTTGCGGCTTTCCTGGCCTGGTATATCCCTTCATACGCCTCCATCCGCTTCTCCATCACCGATGCACATCTCTCCCTCGAAACCAGTCAGGGAAGGGAAAGAAAGCAGGAGGCCGAATTTGCCCAGGTGCAGGCCGAACTTCCTTCCGTAAGGGAGCGCATGGAGGAACTCGCTCCGCAGGCCGCCCGGGCGGAGGCGGAGATCGC